>Ga0224508_10000608_pt1 | contig 34691 bp, 31 predicted proteins | sample SF_Jan12_sed_USG_4_FD_170157 | JGI IMG/M metagenome (GOLD analysis project Ga0224508, IMG submission 170157) | Sediment microbial communities from San Francisco Bay, California, United States - SF_Jan12_sed_USGS_21 | ecosystem: Environmental > Aquatic > Marine > Sediment | place: USA...
GACATAATTAATTCACCTCTTCTTCAAGTTTGCTGGCTTCAACTTCAGCATCTGGTTCGATCTCGGCGACCACATCGGTTTCTGTAACTGGCTCGACATCATCGGTATCAGCCAGAGTTTCGACAGTCTCATCAACGACATCATCGCTGGCTGCAGGTCTGCGATCGCTGGATTTTGCTGATTCCTCGCGCTCGACTTCCATCATCATGGCCGATTTCTCGGTTACTGCCGATTTACAGGTAAGCGTCAGGTGTCGTAGAACAGCATCGTTAAAACGAAACGCTGACTCCAGTTCATCGAGTATCTCTTTATTGCACTCGATGTTCAGCAGCACGTAATGCGCCTTGTGAATTTTCTTGATCGGGAATTCGAGCTGACGCCGACCCCAGTCCTCTTCGCGATGGACTGCGCCACCGGAACCGGTAATCATGTTGCGATAGCGTTCCACCATCGCGGGCACTTGCTCACTCTGGTCAGGGTGGACCAGAAACACGATTTCGTAATGTCTCATTTGTTCTCCTCTTGGGATAATGCCCCCAGGATCAAGCCTGTGGAGCAAGGAGTGTCAACCTGCCTTCGTGGCGGTCGACTCGCGAGCGCGGATTCTACCCGACCCTAGGCCCGGCCGCAAGCGCTTCTGGAGCGCAGAATTTCGTATAGACAGACGCCGGTTGCGACCGAGACATTGAGGCTTTCGACCTGTCCCTGCATCGGCAGCTTTACCAGGTGATCGCAGGATTCCAGGGTCAGTCGGCGCAAACCCGATCCCTCGGCTCCCATAACCAGCGCCACGGGACCACTATAGTCATGGTCATAGAGGCTCTCCTCGGCCATATCGCTGGTACCGTAAATCCAGACACCGGCCTGTTTCAGGTCTTTCAAACTGCGCGCCATGTTGGCTACTTCGATTATCGGCACCGATTCGGCCGCACCGGCAGCAACCTTGCGCACGGTTGCATTCACCTTGACCGCACGATCGCGGGGAATAATCACCGCGTTAACGCCGCAAGCGTCGGCGCTACGCAAGCAGGCGCCAAGATTATGAGGGTCCTGTATTCCATCGAGTACCAGTAGCAACGAGTTTCGATTCACAGCAAGCAAACATTGCTGGAAATCCATCACCGGTACCGAATCCTGTGTTTTCAGCAGACAACCCTGGTGTTTATCGCTGCCGCTGAGTCGTGTCAGTTGTGCGCGAGGTTCGGTGCGCACCGGAACCCCGGCATTGCGCGCCTGATCGATAAGCTGCAGCAACCGGGGATTACGCTTATCGGCACAAATCAGCTCTATACAAAGCTCCGGCGCCCGTTGCAGACGACGCGCGACCGCATGGACTCCGTAAATAAAACTGCTACTCATCTGGACCTGGATCGAGTCCTTGTTTTGTTGCGGGACTGACGCTTTTTCCCTCTGCGCTTGGCTTTTACCGGTGGTTCCTCTTCGGCTATTCCGGCCAGGTCAAAATCAACCTTGCGGTCCTCGAGGTTCACCCTTGCAACTTCGACCTGCAGCCGATCGCCAAGCCGGTAACTGCGTCCCGTCAATTCGCCCACCAGTCGATGGTGCGCCGGATCAAACTGGTAATAATCGCGCTTGAGTGCAGTCACGTGTACCAGGCCGTCGATCAATAAATCATCCAGTTGAACAAACAGTCCGAAATTGGTTACACCCGTAACAATGCCGGAATATTGCTTGCCGATATGCTTCTGCAGAAACTCGCATTTAAGCCAGTCTGCCGCATCGCGCGTTGCGTCATCCGCACGGCGCTCATAGCGCGAGCAGGATTCTCCCAGCACGGTCATCTGCGCCAGATCATAACCGAAGCCGGAGGCGTCATTGTTGCCTATCCAGTGTTTGATGGCGCGGTGTACCAGCAGGTCAGGATAGCGTCGAATCGGCGAGGTGAAATGTGCGTAGTCTTTCAGGGCCAGTCCGAAATGACCGACTTTTGGGTCAGGGCTATAACTCGCCTGCAGCATCGAGCGCAGCACCACGGTTTGTATCATGTCAGCTTCGGGACGCGCACGCGACTCTTCGACTACCCTTGCATAGTCCACCGGTTTCGGGTTTTTAGTGCCGAGCGCGATTCCAAAACTGGCCAGGAACTCCTGCAAATTCGGCAGTTTATCGGCATTGACACCTTCGTGGTTGCGATAAAGAGTTGGCAACTTGTTTTTCTTCAGGAGCCTGGCAGCACAGATGTTTGCCGCGATCATGCATTCCTCGATCAACTGGTGCGCCTGGTTTCGCTGGTACGGCAGGATAGCCTCGATTTTGCGTTGACGGTCATACTTGAATATTACTTCCCGGGTTTCAAACTCGATCGCATGGCGTCGCCGACGCGCCTTCGATAAGGCCTGGTAGACCTGCTTGAGACACTCGAGTTCATCAAATACCTTGCCGATGGTTTTACCGCGAGTATTGCTACCTTCAAATAACACAGCCGCCACATTTTCATAAATAAGACGTGCCTTGGAGTGAATCACGGCCTCGAAAAAATCGAATTGCTTGATCGTACCCTGGTAGTTGATATCCATACAACAGACCAGGCACAGGCGATCGACATCAGGATTTAATGAACACAATCCATTCGACAGAACCTCGGGCAACATCGGAATGACCTCGCCCGGGAAATATACCGAGGTGCCACGGTTGCAGGCTTCAAGATCAAGCGGGGTCCCCACCTTTACATAGTGCGCGACGTCGGCAATTGCGACATAAAGGCGGTATCCGTTTGCTATTGGTTCACAGTAAACGGCATCATCAAAATCACGCGCATCGGCGCCGTCGATGGTCACGAAAGCAAGGTCACGCAGGTCCCGCCTGTTTTTCTTGTCGCCCTGTGCAACCCGATTGCTCAGGTTCCGTATCGACTCCAGCACGGCATCGTTCCACTGGTGCGGAATATGGTGCGTATTGACCGCGATGGTGACTTCCATGCCGGGCGCATTTTCCTGCCCCAGTACATGCTCAATCAGTCCTATCGGCTGGTTGTGATGCGACGGGTACTCGGTGATTCGAACCAACACGATATCACCCGGACTTGCTTTGTGACCAACTTCGCGGTTGAGCAGGACATCCTGCACCAGGCGTTTGTCATCCGGTACCACGAACTCGACACCGCTCTCGCGGTAGTATCGCCCGACCAGGGTTTCGTGAGCGCGCTCGAGCACCGAGACAAGCGCACCTTCGGCACGTTCACGTTGCTTATCGACACTGGTGATTTTAACCGCCACCTTGTCACCATTCATCAGCGTACGCATTTGGCGAGCCGGTAAAAATATGTCCTTGCCCCCGGATTCCGGTGTTACGAATCCAAATCCATCGGCGTGTGACTGCACGTAGCCTTTCTCGAGGTCCATGTGATCGAAACTCAGGTAACCGCCGCGGCGATTGCGGAATAGCTGGCCATCGCGCACCATTGCCTGCAATCTTCGTCGCAGCGCTTCCTGCCTGGATTCATCCTGGTATCCCAGCGTTTCCGCAATATGCTCCTGTGGCAGCGGGACCTTCTGCGATTTAAGCAATTCGAGCAAATGCTCTCGGCTGGCTATCGGCTGATCGTACTTGGCTTGTTCACGCTTGTGGAAAGGGTCTTTGGTGGTTGTTTTAGATTTTCTGGGCATAGGTTATCCATCGCAAGATCGCGAGTATATAGAAACATTTGCCGAGCAACTACCAGGTGGTGTATATTCCCGCGCCATGCCCAGGTGGCGGAATTGGTAGACGCGCTAGCTTCAGGTGCTAGTGACCGTACGGTCGTGGAGGTTCAAGTCCTCTCCTGGGCACCAACAGAGATATTACCAGCGTGGTTTTGCAGTGATACGACGATCCAGACTATACGCAGTTTTGCTTGCAACCATTTGTTGCATGCCGGCGGCATGTGCGACCTCATCAAACACGATCGACCCCTACGTGCAGAAATTGCAATGGCTGGATGCGGCCGATCCGCAGGCTGATGCCAACCAGGCGGTTAAACAAAACGATTTGCGGCTACTCGGTTTGGCTACCCGTTCCGTCAATATCCCGGGTATCGAAGCGGAAGATGTGTTGAAGTATGAAGAACAATGTGGAGTTCAATTAATTGAAGGCATTTCTGATGTTGTGCGCAGCGACGAGCACCTGCGCCTGATGCAGAAAGCCCGCAGCTATGCGCTCCAGTACAACGCTATCATCAAGGTTCACTGTCAGCCGTAGCGACGATGTATCTTGACGACCGTAAACATGGCGGTCATCAGCAATAGCCACAGGGCATCAATCGCACCAGAGCCTCCCCCACCACGCGTAGCGGTGATGTTGTTTCCTGCACATGAAGGCGCGGTCGTGCCAACCGTTCCGCCGGTGTTAAAAACAGTCGCAGTATCGCTGTCCGGGTATGAGGATGACAGCAAGGAGCCATTGATGACCAGGTCGGCATCTGATATATCGTAGAATATGTTATTGCTGCATTTTACCCTGAGTCGAGCACGTGGGTGTGACAAGCCCGGCGTGGGGAAATCAATCAGTTGGCGTCCATCGTTGGCTGTTCCTGCCTGCAACGAATGTACCGAATATCGGCTGTAGCTCGCATCGTTAAAGGTCAACAAATCGATATCGACGTTATTACAACTAACCGGGGCCTGCCGGGTGTTGGCAACCTCCCACTCGACCAGCAGGGAGTTACTGGCATCGATTGCCTGCGCACTCGAGAGGTTGGTAACTCTAAAAGGACCGGAGTTCCCGTCTACCGTAACCCTTACATTATCGGTAGCCTGGCCGCCGTTAAGGTCACGCACTGTCATCCGGAAATCGAGATTTCGTGCCGAGCAGGGTAATACCTCAGCGTCGTCATATTCGGCATTAAGCTGGGTACCCAGTGCTGGAAAATTACGCTGTGATTCTGCGCGGGGCTTATAACTTCTGAATAACGGGTTGTTGCCCAGGTCGGTTCCGAAGCTATTGGCATCGGTCTCAGTCCCGGTATTCATTTGATCCCATTGATACATCAGTGGGTCGGTGTCGAAGACCGTACCTTTATCGAGCATAAAAGGTGTATTTAAAGGTATGACCCTGTTCCCTGTCGGCATCGTGATAACTGGATCGGCATTAAAGGTTGGCGATTGCGTTGCACAAGCTAACAGGCCGGCGCTATCGGTGAAGGCATTAATTTGCGATATGCTGCCCGCGTGAAAGGTGTCATCGCTGTTCAGCTGAAGATTCTCGACGCCGCATATGCCGGCATAGGCCATGATGGTCGAACCGCTACCTGGTTCAAATGCGGATGCAGCGACCCGGTTCCCGCCTCCACAGTGTGAAGTACTGCCGTTAAAACTATGCTCGGCACCAAACTGGTGACCTATTTCATGCGCGACATAGTCTATGTAAAACGGGTCACCGACCGGATTGCTGAGACCGGTAACTCCATGTGCCTTTCGAGTCCCGTCGGCACCACTGGTATTGTCACAAACAGAACCTATCCTGGCGAGACCGCCGCCTCCCGTACTAAACACATGGCCGATATCATAATTGCCAACGCCAACCACGGCGTTAATCCAGTTTGCATTCTGTTTAAACATCGCTGTCGGATCGTAATTAGAGAAGGATACGTTAGCGCCGTTGTCGATCAGTTGCTGATTGTTCGCCACCAGCACCAGGCGTATCCCCAGGTCACGTTCATAAATCTGGTTGACGCGATTGATTGCGGTGACGATAGCATCCTGGGCCTGGTCTTCCGCTGAATCTGAGCTGGAGTGATCATACAACGCAGCGACATACTCTTCCGTCGCTGATACCGCCAGCCGATACTCGAGCAGCATGCCCGGAATCCGCTGCGCAGCCCTGCTTTCAACATTTTGAGAGAATTCACGATCCTGGTTAAGCTGGTGGACGCCACAGGAAAACGGCTCGCCAGGCTGCCCCGAGTTTCGATATTTCGATGAATAGAAATTAGCCTGGCTTGAGGAATGGTCGGGGTCGATAAAAACCCTGCCGCCTGAAGTCTGCAGCATTCCACTGAAACCCCTGGCAGTAATGTCAACCCGGCCGGAAGCATACTCATCGTCGATTCCAAATACCTTGAAGGTCTTTACATCGGGATAGTGCTGCGCCAAGCCATCCTCCATGATGGGGGATTCAATGATTTGAAACCAGGCCAGGCTGCCATCAGGCATGGGCAATTGAATTTGATGCGAGAAGTCACCTGAAGAGCGGTGTGGTGCCTGCCTAAGCAAGTTACGCAATGCGACATCGTCGGCGTTGAAATAACTGATCCCGGGATCGACGCCCCTAGAGCGCGCCTGTTCCAGCGTCATATCCTGCCATATCTGCTGATCGGCATTTGCCGACACGGAACCGAGCAGCAACAATATAGCGATAACGATTGAAGCCTGTCTAGGCATAAAATCTCCAGAGCCTCTTGCCTGCCATTCGATTTCTTTAAAAATCGTGACTAATGCAAGATTTTCCTGACTATTAAGTTTTTAATTCAGTATCTTATCGTAACTCTTTAAAGTAATGTGTCAAGAACTACAAGTATCAATATGCTCAAACTGAGACCCAGGACACACGATAAAATCCCGCTCTGGCAAAACTGCTGACCAACGAGGGCAGGTCGAACAATAGTCGTTTTGGGGCTGTAGTACTGTGACTGGAGTAACACTTCCCCCCGACAGTTTGTGTTGAGGGCATCAGCGTTTTGGCTTCGGCAAGAACAGGCCAGTTTCCGAATATAGGAAAGGGAAATTGCGGAATTTAAATTCTCAAGGTATTTCTGATGTTCTGCGCAGCGACGAGCACCTGCGTCTAATGCAGAAAGCGCGTAGCTATGTGCAGCACAACGCCATCATAAAACCCACTGTCAGCCCTGACGGCGCCATAGCTGGCGGAACACAGCCAGGCCTCCCAGCAACACCAACCAGATACCGCCAAAGGCAGTAGCATCACCTGTACCACTGGGGATGGGGGTGGGGATGCCGCTCGGTGCATCACAAATCGGCGCAACGCCACCGGTGGTACCGTTATTATTGAAAAAGGTAGCGATATCATCGTCATCGAAAAGCGTTTTTGGGAAATCACCAACGACCTGCAGGTCACCTTCCGATAACGCGTAAAAAACATTGTTAAGACAGCGCACCCGCAACCGACCACGCGCCGGATTTTCTATCCATTGACTAGGCGCTGGCACAATCGCTGAACCACTATTCGGAGTACTGGCTACCAGGGTGTGGACGGTATGATTAGTGTAAGCCGCGTCGTCGAAGGCCAGTAAATCGATTGCGACGTTGTTGCAACTAACCGGGGTCGTATCGGTGTTTGCAACATCCCAGCTGACGAGAAAAGTAGTGTTGCTGAATAAAATTGTTGTATTGAACGCCTGTGAAGTCACTCGAAATGGGCCTGCATTACCAGCCACTGTAATACGCACATCTTCGGTTGCCTGACCACTGTCGTTGTCCCGCACGGTCAGACGAAAATCGAGATCCCGCGACTTGCAGGGCATCACTTCTGCGTCATCGTATAGACCCAGTACCTGGGTGCCTAGCGCCGGAAAATCGCGGCTTGAAGCACTGTTTTGGGATTCATAAGTGCGGAACAACGCGTTATTGCCGAGATCGGTACCCAGCGTGGTTGCATCGGTTGCAGTACCGGCGTTCATTTGATCCCACTGGTATAGCACAGCGGTACCCGACTCAGCATCGTTAGCACTGCCGGCCAGCACAAATGGTGTATTGGCCGGAATGGTGCTGTCTCCAATTGGGGTAATCGTAGGGTCGGCATTATTGGCTGGACTGGTAGGGATCTGTATGCCGCAGGCGCCGGCACCGCCGGTAAAGGCGTCGATTTCTGCAATGGACCGGGCATGGAAAGTCGCATCGCTATTCATTTGAATATCTTCAACGCCGCAAATCCCGGCATAGGCCATGATCGTCGTACCGCTGCCCGGCTCTACTGCAGTAGCTGCATTTCGATTACCGAAACAACTAAAGGTAGTGCCGTTAAAGGTGTGATTGGCATTGAACTGATGCCCGATCTCATGGGCAACAAAATCGATATAAAAGAGATCGCCAGTCGGATCGGGTTGTCCGGTCACACCCTGTGCTTTAATCGCAATGTCGCAGACCGCACCGAGCGAGGCGACACCGCCCCCACCAGTGCTAAACACATGACCAACATCGTAGGCGGTAATCGGAGCCGGAACATTTGAATCGATCCATGTCTGATTCTCGGTGAGCAAGGCAAATCCATTTGTGTTACTAAAAGGTGCGCCAAGGACGGCGGCGACGTTACCGCCGTCCTCGATTAAATTCTGGTTTCCAGCCACCAGGGTTAAGCGAATGCCGAGATCACGCTCATAAATCACATTGACTCGATCTATTGCGATCCCGATTTCAATCTGGGCATTTGCAACCGCACCCGCGGTACCAACCGCGGTAACATAGTCATCAGTGGCAGCCACTGCCAGCTGGTATTCGAGCAGCATGCCGGGGACGCGGTGCGAGTAATTTGCTTTCACTTCCGGTGTCGGCCGGTCGTTTATTGCAAGCTCGTGAACGCCACAGGAAAAACCCTGACCGGGGTGTCCGCTGCGGGTGCGGGATAAATACAAACCGCTTTGCCCGGCATGGTCGGGATCGATAAACACCCGGCCCTCAGAAGTAAAGAACATGCCATGGAAGCCTCGCCGTGAAATACTAACCCGACCGGAAGCAAACGGATCATCTATGCCAAAAACCCTGAAAGTTTTGAAATCCGGGAAATCGGCGGCGAGCCCTGGCTGCATGATGGGTGATTCGACAATTTCAAATAGCGCCAACTTGCCGTCGGGCATGGGCAACTCTATTTGAAACGAAAAATCGCCGAGTGCTTCATGCGGTACCTGTCCAAGCAGGTTGCGTAACGCGACATCATCGGCTTTAAAGTGACGGGCCCCGATTTCTAAACCGCGTGACTGCGACTGTTCCGGTGTCATGTCTTGCCATATCTGCTGACTGGCCTTTGCTGCAACTGAACCAAACAGCAAAAATAAACCAACAATTGTCGAAGTCTGCCTAAGCATTGAATCTCCGGAGCTTTTTGCCTGTTATTCGAATTCTTTACAAATTGGAGTCTGTTGCAAAGTATACCTGACAGATTCGTCCTTTAATTCTAGGCTATATCGTAATTTTTTGAAATATTTTGTCAGGATTGAATACGTGGTACAGCTCTAGTACTCAATGCAATCATACACGATTAAATTCTTCAATTAAGCAAGGTTACTGACTGAGGAGCGAAAATGAAATAACTATCCTCTTAGTAATTTGTTGCAGTGACCGAATTAACACCTAGCGCCGGTGTCTTGAAATGGGTGATTGAGCACGATAGTTTCGGCGCGATCGGGGCCAGTCGATACGATATCTATCTGCACACCGCAGACTTCTTCAATTTTCCTGAGGTAGGCAATCGCGGCATCCGGCAAATCATCCCAGGATACCAGCCCAATCGTAGATTCCTGCCAACCCGGCATTTCGATATACACGGGCTCGCAAGCCTCGAAATTATCTGCACCCGCAGGAGGTGCAGTGACTTCGTTTCCGCGATAACGATAAGCGACCGCTATTTTTAATGTTTCCAGTCCATCCAGCACGTCCAGCTTGGTGATGCACAGGCCAGTCACCGAATTGATCTTGAGCGAACGCTTCAGCGCAACCAGGTCGAGCCAGCCACAACGGCGCTTGCGTCCCGTGGTCGCTCCGAATTCATGCCCTTTCTCGCCCATGTGCTGTCCGCAGGCGTCATCCAGTTCGGTCGGAAATGGACCGGCGCCAACCCGCGTAGTATAGGCTTTGACAATCCCCAGAATGTAATCGAGGTCACGTGGGCCAACCCCGGAACCCGCAGCCGCACCGCCCGCAGTCGTCGTGGACGAGGTCACATAGGGATAAGTCCCGTGATCGATGTCGAGTAGCGCGCCCTGCGCACCTTCGAACATGATTGCTGCATCCTGGTCGATCAAGTCATGCAGAATGGCCGTAACGTCGCCCACCATGTCGCGCATTTGCTCGGCCTGGGCCATCGCCTCGTCAAGCAGTTGCTGATAATCGAGCGGCGCTACCTTGAAATAATGTTCCAGTGCAAAATTATGGTATTCAAGCACTTCCGCGAGACGCGCAGCAAAGTGTTGTTCACGCATCATTTCACCCAGGCGGATACCCCGACGTGCAGCCTTGTCCTCGTAGCAGGGGCCGATCCCGCGTCCCGTAGTGCCGATGGCTTTACTACCTCGCGCCTTTTCGCGCGCCTGATCAAGCGCCACGTGATAGGGTAAAATCAGTGGGCAGGAATCGCTGATCACAATGCGTTCCCGGGCAGGAACCCCACTCGCTTCGAGATGCGTCAGTTCAGTTATCAAAGCTTCCGGCGACAACACGACACCATTACCGATCAGACACTGTATATTTTCTCGCAGTACCCCAGACGGAATCAGGTGCAGCACCGTTTTTTCGCCATCGATGACCAGCGTGTGTCCGGCGTTGTGACCACCTTGAAAACGCACGACCGCGCTCGCCTGGTCAGTCAGCAAGTCAACTATCTTGCCTTTGCCCTCGTCCCCCCACTGGGTACCGATTACAACAACTGTTCTTGCCATAAACCTGTCAAACCTCTTTAATCGTCCAGGTACCTTTTGAATGCACCGCCTGGCGATCACACTGCTGATCCGCGGCGCTCGATTTACCATGAGTCAGATCGACGACAACGCGCTCCCCATCGCTGCGTAATTGCCGAACCAGTTCAGCCAGTGCGCTATCATTCTGATCCGGTACCAGGATACCCGGGATAAATTGACCACTCGCAGGGCAAAGCTGGTGCAGGTTTAGTAAGTCGGCGCTAAATCCGGTCGCGGGCCTGGCATTGCCGAACACTTCACCGACATCGTCATAACGTCCGCCGCGGGCAATTTCATGGCCCTGGCCAGGTAAAAATGCCGCAAACACCAGGCCGGTGTGGTAACTATAACCACGCAGTTCTGCCAGGTCGCAATTTATCAGCGTATCGGGATATTTCTGTTGCAGTGATTGCACCACCTGATCCATGTGGTCGAGCGTGGCAGAGAGTTCCTCCCCCGCGTCACCGTAAAGCTTGCGCGCCTCGTCGATTACCGAAATATCACCATTCAGCAGCGCCAGCTGGCAAAGTTGTTCACATAAACGATCGCTTAGCGGTAAATCTTGCAGATATGCCTGCAGGTCAGGCACGGACTTGCGTTGCAGCATATCGAACAGCCGGTTTTCCTGCTCGTGATCCAGCGTGGAATTCTTGACCAGGTTACGGAATACGCCGACATGGCCTATGTCGATCGATATATCGTGCAGCCCCACCGCATGCAGGGTAGCGACCATCAGGCTGACGACTTCGACATCGGCGCTGATTGCATCACTGCCGAAGATTTCAGCACCAATTTGTAACGGGGTTCGATTTGAAGTAATGCCATCACCAATGGTATGCAGCAAGTGGCCGCAATAACACAATCGGGATACCCGATGGTGGCGTGCATCATCAGCCAGCAGGTGTGCATCGATACGTGCCACTTGCGGCGTCATGTCTGAACGCACGCCCATTTGCTTGCCCGATAGCTGATCGACCAGCGCGAATGTCCTGGTATCCAGCGAATGCGCGGTACCCGTGAGCAGCGAATCCCGGTATTCGATCATGGCCGGCATAACCAGGTCATAGCCCCAGGAATGAAACATTTGCAGGATCTCGTGTCGCAGCGACTCGACCGCCAACGCATCCGGGGGCAGCGTCTCCTGTACCCCGTCAGGCAGTAACCAGCGTTTGTTGGACTTTTCAGTCAAGTTTATCCCCGCACCAGGTAAAGAAACAAAAGCCCGCCAATCATTAACACCAGACCAACATTTCTCAGCATTTGTTCCGGCATGGCCGCCATCTGCTGCACCATATTCTTATAACCCCGTGGACTGACAAATGGAATCAGGCCTTCGAGAACCAGAACCAACGCCAGTGCCGCCCAAAAATCAGCCCAATTCATATGCCCCCCACAAAAAACGGGCGCACTGTGCCGCCCGTTCTTATTGTATACCCGTTGATCCTAAATTACGGCGATTCAGATTCCTTGAAGAACTTGAAGAAGTCGGAATCCGGGCTCAATAAAATCATATCCTGGTTATTACCGAAACTCACTTCATAGGCTTTCATACTGCGATAGAAAGAATAAAACTCCTTGTCCTGGTTGTACGAATCCGCATAAGTCTTGGCCGCGTTGGCATCGCCTTCACCACGAATCTCTTCCGATTTGCGATAAGCCTCGGCCAGAATTTCCTCGCGCTGACGATCTGCGTTGGCGCGAATCTGTTTTGCCTTTTCTTCACCGCGGGAACGAAATTCCTTGGCCACGGTTTGCCGCTCGGTCGCCATACGACGATAAACGTTGGTGCTGACATTATCCGGTAATTCAACCTTTTTCACTCGCACATCGATCAGTTCGATACCGAGGTCCCTGGTCTTGACACCGGCATTATCGGTGACCACCTGCATGATCTCGGCACGCTCACCGGAGATGACTTCACGCATGTTCTTAGATGCAATCTGACCCTTGAGCTCGTTATTGATAATCGACGCCATACGCGCGATCGCCTGGCGTTCATCGCCTGCGGTTGCCGTGTAAAAGGTCTTGGGGTCGACAATCCGCCACTTGGCGAACGAGTTGACGATCACGTTCTTCTTTTCGGCCGTCAGGAAGCGTTCCGATGGCGTATCCATGGTCAATATACGACTATCGAACTTTCTCACGTTGTTGATGATCGGTATCTGGAAATAGATGCCGGGTTCGTAATCAGACTCGACGATTTCACCCAGTTTGAACTTGATCGCCAGTTCACGCTCGTGCACGATGAACGTCGACATCGCGATAACCACGGCGACGGCCAGTAATAAGACAAAACCAAATTTTATATTGTTCATTCGCGTGTCTCCCGGCTGCGGTTGCGGTTGACGTTGCTTTTGAACTCGTCGATCAACGACTTTGTGTCCGCGGCTGTCCCGCTCAAACCCTGTAATCCGTTTCTAGCGCCTGGCGTACCCGACATCAGTTGATCCAGCGGCAGGAACATCAGGTTGTTACCGTTTGGTATATCGATCATCACCTTGGGTGAGCGAAACATGACCGATTCAATGGTATCGAGGTAGATGCGTTCACGGGTGACCTCGGGCGCTCGTTGATACTCAGCCAATAATTGATCGAAACGACTGGTTTCACCCTGCGCAGACTTGACCACTCGAGTCTTGTAGGCCTCGGCCTGTTCGAGCAGACCCTGTCCTTCACCACGCGCCTTCGGCACCACATCGTTACGGTAGGCATTAGCCTCGTTGATGATACGCTGCTCGTCTTCACGTGCCTTGATTGCATCTTCAAACGCATCCTGCACTTCCTCGGGCGGCTGCGCTTCGTCCATGTTCACCGTGACCACGTTGATGCCGGTGCGATAATTGTCGAGAATTTGCTGCATGATTTCCTTGGTCGCACTACCAACCACCGCGCGTCCTTCGGTTATGATCAGGTCCATGTCGTTATTACCCACCACTTCGCGGATCGCTGTCTCGGCAGTCTGCTGCAGGGTCAGGTCCGGGTCACGCACTTCAAACGCGAAATCCTGGGCATTCTTGACGTTGTACTGGATTTCAATACTCATGACGACAATGTTCTCGTCGCTGGTGAGCATCTTGGACTTGTTGCGCGCGGTACGAATATCGGCGACATTGATCTGTTCGACATCTTCTATCGGGTAAGGGATATGCCAATGCGGTCCCGCCTGGGTTACCTCGGTTCTTTCACCGAAGCGGGTTTCTACGCCTCGCCAGCCCTCGTCGACGATATAGATTCCGGTTAGCGCCCAAACCACCAATAGCGCAACCGCGAAGAATCCAATTATTCCAGGCAGGTTGCCGGAGCCGCTCGGGACCTTCGGAATACGGCCCTTACCGCCACTGCCAAGCAGCCCACCGAACTTGTCACGCAGGTTTTTAAAAAGCTCGTCCAAATCTGGTGGGCCGTCGTTACTACGTTGCCCCCAGGGATCCTTGTCTTTACCCGGTTCATTCCAGGGCATATTTAACTCCGAATGCAGAAAGTTTAATTTTGTGGGTCACGAATATACAAAGCCTGCGGATTGTATGGCTATCATGCGGCTCCTGCAAGCGCATCTGTCAGTATCTCAAAGCGATCTGAAGAAATATCAAATTTGCTCGATAACCGTCTAAATAATGCGGGCGTAACGCTCAATTTCAAGTCAATATCACCATTATTTTCGTAATTTTCGGATTCAATTGCCCCGGCCTCGAACAGAAATGCCCTGATCTGGCCTTCGCCGGCATTTAAAATCAGTCGATATGAGGCCGCCTGTTCACAAAAGCGATTGCGTAAAACCTCGATTAACTCGTCAAATCCAGATTTACTTACCGCTGAAAGCCAGATGCGCCAGGCTTTTTCCTGATCGTCCAGATCGATGCGTGCGTCAAATCCGGGAATATCGATTTTGTTGTAAATTAACAACTGGGGAACTTCTGCCGCACCAACTTCGTGCAGAACCTTGTTCACCGCCTCGATTTTCTCCTGGCGGCTGTCATCGGAGCTATCGACAACATGCAATATCAGGTCAGCTTCACGGGTTTCCACCAGGGTAGCGCGAAATGCCGCGATCAAGTCATGCGGCAAATGCCGGACAAAACCAACCGTGTCAGCAAGAATCAACTCCGTTTGCTCGGATAACTGCAGTTTTCTGAGCGTCGGGTCAAGTGTTGCAAACAGCTTATCTGCTGCGTAAACCGACGCTTCGGTGAGCGCGTTGAACAGGGTCGATTTACCGGCATTGGTATATCCAACCAGCGCGACTGTCGGCACCTTGGCCTTGGTTCGCGCCTGTCGGCTTTGCTCTCGCTGCCGTGCTACCTTGCTGAGGCGATTATTTAAATACTTGATACGTTTACCCAGCAGGCGACGATCGGTTTCGAGCTGGGTTTCCCCGGGTCCGCGCAGGCCGATACCTCCTTTCTGTCGTTCTAGATGAGTCCAGCCTCGCACCAGCCGCGTCGACAGATGCTTCAGCTGTGCCAGTTCGACCTGGAGTTTGCCTTCAAACGACTGTGCACGCTGCGCGAAAATGTCGAGTATCAAACCGGTACGGTCGAGCACCCGGCACTGCAGCGTCTGTTCGAGATTTCTTTCCTGGGATGGTGTGAGGGCGTGATTAAACAGCACCACGTCGACCTCCAGCATTGCCACCCGGGCCGCTATTTCTTCAAGTTTGCCCTTGCCTATAAATGTTTTAGCGGATGGTTGTGCACGACTGCCGATCACAAGTTCCGCATCAACCACATCGGCAGAGCGTACCAGCTCGATGAATTCAGCCAGATCATCCTGATCCGGCTGATGCGGAAAATTTATATGAACCAGAAGTGCTCGTTCACCACCACGCGGCCGCTCAAATTCGAACAACGAGATCTCCGACGCTGATCATATGCTAGCGGTTACCTGCTTCATCTTCTGCATGAGGGTGATCGACATGAACGTTACGTGCCGGGACGATAGTCGATATTGCGTGCTTGTATACCATTTGGCTGACATTATTCTTGAGTAACACTACAAACTGATCAAAAGATTCAATTTGACCCTGCAGCTTGATTCCATTGACCAGGAAAATCGATACCGGGACATGCTCTTTTCGCAAAGCGTTCAGGTAGGGTTCTTGAAGCATCTGCCCTTTTGACATAATTAGTACTCCTTAAAATTATTATTGTAATTCTACTGCGGTAACCCAATGGCAACCTCGAATAGAGTCTATGATTCCATTCCCGTGAATACGTTCCAGTCAAAGCCCCGAAAACGCGGCTTCGACTAGTCTAAATATAGCATCTTTACGGTAATTCAAGCAATCGAAGGCCTTTTCGTCGTCTTGTTTACGCAACCACGTAATCTGCCGTTTTGCCAACTGACGCGTCGCAGCTACCCCTTTTTCAATCATCTGCGGGTGAGTTATATCGCCATCGAGATACTGCCATATCTGGCGATAACCGACACATCTCATCGACGGTAATGACAGATTCAGGTCATCGCGTGCCTTGAGATGCGTGACTTCTTCGACAAATCCCAGTTCAAGCATTTCAAGGAAGCGGGCTTCGATACGTTTATGCAGCTTCGCGCGGTCATTTGCCGCCAGTATTATTTTTTCGATTTTACCGTCAAAACCAACTGATGCATTTTGTTGTAACTCAGAAAGGGATTCCCCGGCCAACTCGTAAACCTCTAACGCGCGCTGAATACGTTGCGTATCGGTCGGCCTGATGCGATTAGCACTGACCGGGTCAACCTCGACCAACCTGTCATGCATTGCCTGCCAACCGTTTTGTTGCGCCTCGTGATTCAGGCGCTGACGAATCGTCACATCAGCTTCTGGTAAGCGATTAAGTCCCCGCTCAAAGGCATGAAAATACATCATGGTGCCCCCAACCAGCAGCGGTATCCTGCCACGCGCACTGATTTCGTTTGCCAGCTGTCGGCTTTGCTGCACGAAATCCCAGACCGAATACGGCTCTGCCGGATCAATAATATCGATTAGATGGTGCGGCACTGTATCGAGAACTTGAGGCTCTGGTTTGGCAGTACCGATATCCATTCCACGGTAAATCAGCGCAGAATCAACGCTGATGATTTCAACCGGGAAATGTCTGCCTATCTCAAGCGCAAGGTCAGTTTTACCGGTGGCTGTTGCCCCCATTAACAGGATGACTTTCGTGCCGGGCATGTTACTGCCCGCGCAAGAACAGCTTATCGAGTTGCTCCAGGCTTAACTGCTTCCAGGTCGGCCTGCCATGATTACACTGCCCACTGCGTTCGGTATGCTCGATATCCCGCAACAGGGCATTCATTTCTTCGAGCGAAAGCATTCGATTAGCACGTACCGACGCATGACAGGCCATGGTTGAAAGCATCTCGTTTTGAAACTCCTCGATGCGCATGGAACTGCCATGTTCAGTCAAGTCAGCCAGCACGTCTCGCAGCAACTGTTCGCTGTTTGCATTTTTGAGTAACGCCGGGATAGCGCGCACGCGAATCTGCTCGGGACCGAGACGCTCGGTGTTAAAGCCGAGATGATTGAAAAATTCCGTGTTCTGTTCGACCAGCTCTGCTTCCGCCTGGCTGACATTAAACGCCAGCGGGACCAGCAACGGCTGGGCAATAACGTCCTCGTCTGCTGCATTTTGTTTCATGCGCTCGTAAACAATGCGCTCGTGTGCCGCATGCATATCAACGATAATCATTCCCTCGCTGTTTTCCGCCAGGATATAGATGCCTTTTAGCTGTGCGACCGCGAAACCCAGCGGAGGAACCTGGTGTTGCTGTGCTTTGCTCTCGGCCGGTTGAGAGTCGGGATTCAACAGCGCCGCATAGGATTGCATCTGTTCGCGCACATTACCCGAGCGATCACCGCTTCGATATTGGCTCAAGTTCAGGCCGGACTGGCCGGATTCAGTAATCGCGATGCCATCGGCAACAGCGAATCCGGGAGACTCGATTTGCTGCTCGGGATGTACCTCACCGAGCGCCTGGTGCAGGCTGCGAAACAGGAAATCATGTACTGCGCGTGAGTTGCGAAAGCGCACTTCATGTTTTTGCGGGTGGACATTGACGTCCAGTTCACGTGCATCCATTGTCAGCGATAACACGTAGGCCGGATGCCGGCCATGAAATAGCACATCCTGGTAGGCCTGTCGCACCGCATGATTGACCAGCTTGTCCTTTACCATGCGTTGATTTACGAAAAAGTACTGCATGTCGGCCTGGCTGCGATTGAAGGTCGGTAACGCGACCCAACCCTGCAAGCGCAGGTTATCGGTAGCGATGTCTATTTCTACCAGGCTCTCGGCAAAAGGCTTTCCACATAGCGAAGCAAGCCGGCGACGATGCTCTTCAATATTTTGCACCGAGGGCAGTTGATAAACTACTTTTTGATTGTGAATGAGTTTGAAAGCAACAGCGGGGTGGCTTAACGCCAGGTTTTTAAACAGGCTTTCAATATGCCGGTATTCAGTTTGCTCGGTGCGCAGAAACTTTTTACGTGCCGGTACATTATAAAACAGTTCGAGCACTTCGACCTGGGTACCCTGCGGCAAGGGATCGGGTGCCGGTTCCGCGTCTGCGCGCGCCTGCAGCTTCCAGCCTGTCTCGGCCTCCTGCAGATGTGAGGCCAGGCTCAAGCGCGACACTGAAGCAATACTGGGCAGGGCCTCGCCACGAAATCCGAGCGAAGCGATGCTTTCCAGATCTTGCAGGCTGCTTATCTTGCTGGTGGCATGGCGCGACAGGGCACTCGCGAGTTGTTCGCGCTCAATACCGCAGCCATCATCGGTGACCCGAATCATCCTGGTACCGCCCGCATCGACTTCGATCGTAATTGCACCGGCACCCGCATCAAGGCTGTTTTCAACTAGTTCCTTGACCACCGAAGCCGGGCGTTCTACCACTTCGCCAGCAGCAATCTGGTTAATCAGGTGAGACGGTAAGGTATGGATCTGCGGCAATGTGATGTCAGGCTACCAGCCGTGATTCCAGCTTCTCCTGGTCACGTGTGAACAAACGAATTCCCTCGGCCAGCTTTTCGGTCGCCATCGCATCTTCGTTCATCATCCAACGAAAAGCCTTTTCATCCAGGCGGAGTTTTTCCCCGACATCACTAGCTCGACCGGGCTCCAGTTTACGCTCCAGTCGAGTCTTGTCCTCGGCCAATGCCTGCATTAAATGAGGACTGATGGTCAGGCGATCGCAACCAGCGAGCTGTTCAATTTCACCCGTGTTACGAAAACTAGCGCCCATCACCACGGTTTCATATCCATGATGCTTGTAATAGTCATAAATCTGGGTGACTGAATGCACACCCGGATCCTGCGCGGCCGGAATCGAGGTCTTCCCCGTTGCTGCCAGGTGCCAGTCGAGAATTCGACCGACAAATGGTGACACCAGGAATACACCACTCTCGGCACAGGCAACAGCCTGCGTGAAACTGAATAAAAGGGTCAGGTTACAGTTAATCCCATCGGCCTCGAGTTCGCGTGCTGCCTGGATTCCTTCCCAAGTTGAGGCAATCTTTATCAGCACCCGGTTCCGATTGCTGCCGCGACTTTCGTACAGATCGATAATACGGCGAGCACGCGTTATAGTGGCCTCGCAATCAAATGAAAGACGCGCGTCGACCTCGGTCGATACCCTGCCGGGCACACTCTTCTGGATCTCGAGTCCAATACTGACGGCCAGGTAATCACCGGCGGCAGCGGCACGCGAGGCCGGGGTTCCGCCCTGCCCATGCCCCCAACGTTGCGCCTCCTCCAGCAATGGTTGATAACGCGGCAAATCGGCCGCTTTCAGTAATAACGAAGGATTGGTCGTGGCGTCCTGTGGCTGGTACTGGATGATCGCGTCCAGGTCGCCGGTATCGGCCACTACCTGGGTCATGGATTTGAGTTGCTCGAGTTTGTTCATTGATGGGTGCTTAAGTACACTAGATTTGAAGTCGAATTGGAGGCAGAGAATACCAGAAAATCCAGTCCCGGATTGTGAAAATTCCATATGAATGAAATCGTCTCTATCATCCTCGTACTGTTCAGCATCTATTTATTGGTTGCAGCCTATCTGTACATTTATCAACGCAGGCTGCTCTATCATCCGGTGGCTGTCGATCCCGTTTTTTCAGCCGATGAAATCAGCTTTGATAACAACGGAACCTTGCTCCATGGCTGGATTTTGAATCCGGGTAAACCCAGGGCGGTAATTTACTTCGGTGGTAATTCTGAACTGATTACGCATCGTCAGGCGTATTTCGAAGACGTGTTCAATGATTACAGCGTTTACCTGATTAACTACCGCGGTTACGGCAAAAGCCAGGGTAATCCCAGTGAAAGCGGTTTATTTTCTGATGCGCTGATAATTTACGACCAGCTGATTAAACGCCACGATTCGATTATTGCCTACGGGCGCAGTCTCGGCAGTGGCGTTGCCGTATACCTGGCCGCCAGCCGCCGGCTGGAAAAACTGATCCTGCTGACCCCCTACGACAGCATCGTCGCAGTCGGACAGAAGCTATACCCATTGTTTCCGGTACGCTACCTCATCAAAGATCGCTTTGACTCGGCTTCCCGGGCAGGTGATATCGAGATTCCAGTACTGATTGCCAGTGCTGAATACGATCGCGAGATTGGGCTACCGCATACCCTGACTCTGAAGCAAAGTTTTAATCGGGCACGCGTTGAGTATCAGGTGATCAGGGGTGCTGCTCACAATGACGTTATCGACTTCCCTGACTACCGGGCCACCGTGGAAAAATTTATTTCGGACTAACAGCCTAGGACTGGCGGTTCTTGAGGTGTTTTTTAATTCCGGAGAATACTGCCTTGGCGAGTTTGTGCTGGTGTTTCGGATTGCGTAATTTCTTTTCTTCACTTGGATTTGACAGGAACGCGGTTTCAATCAGTATCGAGGGCATGTCGGGCGCTTTCAGTACCGCGAACCCAGCCTGTTGCACTTTTTTGTTATTCAGCCTGGAAACCTTGCCAATGTGGCCAAGCACGTCTGATCCAAGTTCCAGGCTATCCTGGATCGTTGCGGTTTGCGACAGGTCCAACAGCACGGATGCGATCAGGTCGTCCTTGTCGTCGAGACTGATCCCGCCGATAAGGTCGGATGAATTCTCCTTCTTGGCGATCCAGCGTGCAGCCTCCGAACTCGCACCTCGCAGGGAAAGTGCATAAACCGAGGCTCCTTTGACATTCGGTTTATGGAACGAATCGGCATGCAACGAAATAAAAATATCTGCTTCTGCGGCACGCGCCTTCTTTACACGATTGCGCAAGCTCACAAAGCGGTCAGCGTCACGCGTCAGTACCGCGCGATAGCCAGGCTCACGATTGATCATGGTTTTCATTTTCTTGGCCACGGAAAGCGCTACGTCTTTTTCGCGCGTACCCCGCTTGCCAATTGCACCGGGATCACGACCCCCATGACCGGGATCGAGTGCGATGACAAACTTTTGCTTACGCTGGTTACGTTTTTCCTGGTTGGTCTTGATCGGGGTTGGACTGAGATTGGTGGCATGGAGATCCACCACGAGCCGATGACCGGATTTGCCGTCAGGTTTAAGTTCAAAGCTGCGCGGACGAGCCTTACTCTGCAAATCGATAACAACGCGCAGGCGTCCGCCGTTTTTACTCGCAGAACGGATTCCACTCATCAGGCTCGTTTGCCGGGTGCTGATATCGATTGCATTGCTTCTGCGGGTATCGTTTAAATCCACGACTACACGAGGCGGATCAGCCAGGGTAAATAAATTATGCTCGAAGTCCCCGGTAAGGTCGAAAACTACCCGGGTATGATCTTCTGCAGATTGTGAAATCCGGATGCCAGTAAGGGTTCTGGTGGATTTAGCGAATACCGGTTTGGCGCCTGTCAACAAGGCAAGCGAGAGCCCGTAACGGGATACCCGCTTTAAAAAAAGACGTCTGGCGGTCGAAATTGAACCCATGTTTCCTGTTTTTAACCTATACCTGATTGAGTTTATAGTAAATTTGGGCCAAGAAATCAATAACTATTTCTATATTTATTAACGAGATAGTGAAACTTCCTAAAAAAAAAATGAAGAATCTCGGGTGGTTGTCTAGCTCAGTCCAGAAACCAGGTGCTGACCCCATTCACTTTCTGCAGACAGACTCAGGCGTCGCCCATCAGGATCGTACTCCAGTTTGATTTCAAGATCGATAGCATTGAGATACCCTGCAGCTCGCTCAGGCCACTCGATAAAACACAGAGTATCTCGATTAAGATAATCGCGATAGCCAAGATATTCGAGCTCTTCAGGCTCGCCCAGGCGATACAAGTCGAAGTGCGCGACCGCAAAATCTTTGAAGGGATAGTACTCAACCAGCGTATACGTCGGGCTGCGAACTCCGCCAACAACGTTCCTGGACTGCAACGCTCCACGCACCAGGGTGGTCTTGCCCACGCCAAGCTCGCCACTCAAGGTGATGACACCACCGTGCTCGCAGGCGCCTATCAGCCTGGCGCCAAAGGCACGCATATGGTTTTCATCGTGGATTAACAAAATCGGGCTAGCTCGTATTGCGCAAGCGTTTGACGACCGCGGGTATGTGCTCGATGATATCGCTTGCGACCAGGCCGATTTGATCATGTTTGCGGCTGTATGACTCGGCACTTAAAGCGTGGATAAAAACTGCCGTTTTTGCGGCTTCGAAAAGAGTCAGGCCCTGTCCCATCATGGCCGCGATAATACCGCTGAGCACATCACCCATCCCGGCACTTGCCATACCTGCGTTACCATGCGTATTAAGCGCTGTTACTTTCCCCTGCTCGGCAACGAGGGTTCCTGAGCCCTTCAACACGCAGGTTGTTGAAAACGTCTTCGACAGGCGATCACAGGCCTCCAGCCGGTCTGACTGAACTTCGGCCGAGTCAATCGATAACAATCCCGCAGCCTCGCCAGGATGCGGTGTAATAACCACCTGCTTCGATTTCAATGACTGCAGGAAATCGGCACTGAGTGCACTGGCATCGACCACCATGGGCAGTGTTACCTGTCCTAACTGGTGCAGGCAATGGGTCGCTGCATCGCTGACACCGAGACCCGGACCAACGACAACAATACTTGCCTCTGCAAGCCTGGTTTCGATCGCATCCCAGCCTAGAACCATAATTTCCGGAAAAGATGCCAGGTTGTTGCGACAGTCCGGGTGTACCAGCGCGGTAACCAGACCCGCCCCACTGCGCAAGGCAGCCTGTGCCGACAATGCAACCGCCCCGCTCATTCCCTGATCACCCCCGATAATAAGCAGGTTACCGTAATGATTTTTATGCGTATTCTTCTTGCGTAGCGCTGGCAACTGGCAGGATTCGATAACATCCAGCGCAGCAGGGACACTTTGCCTGGCAGACCTGGATACCCCCAGGTCTTCGTAGATCAATTCACCGCAGTAGTCGGGGCCATCGGCGAGGTACTGACCGGTTTTGACGCCAATAAAAGTTACCGTCAAGTGAGCTTCGACCGCAACCGGTTGTGGATTACCGGTCAGTCCATTCAGTCCGGAGGGGATATCGATAGCAATCCGTGGAACCTCGCAACTGTTGATCGTCGCTATCAAGTCCTGCCAATGGTCGTCCAGTTCACGCTGCAAGCCAATACCGAGCAAACCGTCAACAATGACCTCACCGCTTAACTCCTGCCCGTTCCAGGCTTCAAACTCACCCCCGGCCTGTTCCCATTGTTGTTTAAAGTGACGAGAGGTATCTGACTGTCGCGTTAAATCTCCCTGGATCAGTAACTGCACATCGACTCCTTCGCGACGCGCGCACAGTGCGACCACGAAAGCATCGCCACCGTTATTTCCGGCACCGGCGAACACGGTTATCGCGGACAGCTGGGGCCAGCGTTCAGCTATCGACTGCCAGACTCGACGTCCGGCGCGTTGCATGAGCTCGATCTCGGCAAACCCATCCTGTTCGACGGCAGCTTTATCCAGCTGATACACCTTGTCGGGAGTAAAAAGTAACATTGTTAATTTATACCCCAGCAATCGAAGCAATACTACCGTCATCGCAGAAATTATTGCGTCGCGATATCACCGGCTTATAGCGGTTTTAAAACAAAGCATTAGTTTTGCTTTGTTATACTCGTCGCCAAATTATCTACGGATCGAGTTAATGTCTATTGCGAGCACCAGCTTTCATGCCAGGTCGGACCAGGAGTTACGCTCACGGGTAAAACTGCTGGGCAAGCTGGTTGGCAACGTGCTGCTCAAACATGAAACTGCCGATGTTTTTCACGCGGTCGAGTCACTGCGCACCGGTTTCATTCAATTACGCAAGCGAAATAGTGAACCGCGCAGAAAAGCACTGATGAAGCTGATTACGGGACTCAGTCCTCATGTTATCAGCCAGGTGATCCGGGCATTCACGCTTTATTTCAATCTCGTCAATATTGCCGAGGAAGATTATCTGTATCGTTTGAGACGTGTTTCAGTGCAGAAACACGGGCGCGCGGCCTGGGTCGGTTCGTTCTTTCATACGTTTGAGGAATTTAAAGACCAGGGTACCAGCATCAAAGACTTGCAAACCCTGTTCGAAACCCTTCTCTACAAGCCGGTTTTTACCGCGCATCCGACCGAGTCGCGACGACGCACAGTAATGCATCACCAGCGCGAGGTATTTATCATCATCGACCAGCTCACCGATCCCCGCCTCAGTCAGTTCGAGCGCGATGACCTGGTCGACGCATTACAACTTCAAATTGAAACACTGTGGCTGACCAACGAGGTTCGCAGCAACAAGCCAAGCGTTACCGACGAAATCAAGATGGGTCTGCATTATTTTCAACGCAGCCTGTTCGAAGCAGTCAAAATTGATTATCGGCATCTCGAGCGCGCCATAATAAACACCTACGGTGAAGACGAACTTGGTAATCCGGTGATAACCGTTCCCAGTTTTATCGAATTCGGTTCCTGGATCGGGGGCGACCGCGATGGTAATCCCTTCGTTACCCCGCAAGTCACGCGCAACGCGCTGCGCATGCAGGCCGAAGAAATTCTGAGTGAGCATGTGCGTTTAATCTATCGGCTCACCCAGGTATTGACCATGTCAACCCGATGGTTCAAACCGAACGCGGAATTTTTACGCAGGATGAGCCTGGACGAGGCCATGGGCGTTAAGTCTTTCGATCAAAAACGCGATCAGTTCGAAGAAGAAGTGTATCGACGCAAGCTTTATCACATGCACCATCGACTCAAGAAAAACCTGGCGGTGATTCGTAACCAGATGCGGAACATGGACACACCGAACGCCGATCATGCCTACCAGAACGTGCAGGACTACCTCGATGATCTTTACTCGATACGTGATTCCCTTATCAGTCATGGCGACTTTGCGGCAGCCAATGGCGATCTCAAGGACGCGATTCGAATCGCCGAGACATTCGGCTTTCACCTGGTATCTCTCGATGTGCGCCAGGAATCTTCACGACATACACAGGCGGTCGCAGAAATTTTGCGCCTGACCAATGCTACCAACTACGAACAACTCGACGAGAACCAACGGCTCGCCCTGCTGGCAAAACTCGTTAAATCCGGCAAAACGCCAAACTTCGATAAAGATCAGCTCGCGGACGACAATTTTCAGACACTCGAAGTATTTGAAACCATTCGCGACATGCGCGCACAAATCGGTCAGCGCTGCATCGGAAGCTATGTCATCTCGATGACGCACAGAGCCAGTCACATCATGGAAGTGATGTACCTCGCATTTATAGCCGGGCTGTCAGGCAGACAGGGCAATAAATACACTTGCAGTCTCGAAATTGCACCATTGTTCGAGACCATCGATGATCTCGACCACATCGATGTCGTGCTGGATAACTTGTTACAAAATGAAGTTTACAAGAAACTGCTGCTGCGTACCGGCGGCACCCAGGAAGTGATGCTGGGGTATTCCGATTCCTGCAAGGATGGTGGAATAATGTCCGCCGCCTGGGGACTTTACCAGGCCCAGCAGAAGGTGGTTCAGATTACCTCCCGCCATAAGGTTAAATGTCGCATCTTTCATGGTCGCGGCGGCACCATAACCCGCGGTGGCGGGCCGACACATGATGCCATTATGTCGCAGCCACCGCGCACGGTGCTCGGTCAAATCAAGTTCACCGAACAGGGTGAAGTCCTGTCACATAAGTATGGAAATGCAGAAACCGCAAATTACGAGCTGGCGATGGGTATCACAGGCCTGATGAAGGCGAGCCTCGGATCAAAACAGCAAGACGATGCGAACTACGATCAGTACCACCCGGTGATGCAACAGTTGGCTGATTTTTCGGAACAGTATTATCGGCAATTAACGGATAATACCGATCGGTTCTTCGAGTATTTCTACGAAACCACCCCGGTCAGTGAAATCGGTTTGATGAATATCGGTTCACGACCGGCGCATCGACGCAAGGGTGATCTCTCTAAATCGTCGGTGCGTGCGATCCCGTGGGTTTTCGGCTGGAGCATGTCACGTACCATGATGCCCGCCTGGTACGGGGTTGGTTACGCGATTGAAAAATGGTCGGAGGGAAAACCCGCCAGGATGAAACAGCTGCGCGCAATGAACCGGCATTGGCCTTTCTTCGCCGCAATGATCAGTAACCTGCAGATGTCGCTTTACAAATCGGATATGCGTATTGCAATGGAATACAGCAAGCTTTGTGATGATAGAAAATTTGCTGACTCGATTTTTAGTATGCTCAGGCAGGAAAATAAACGCAGCATAGATGCGGTACTACAGATTGGCAATTTGAAAAAGCTGCTGGCTAACGATCCGGTACTAACGCTTTCACTATCGAGACGCGATCCCTATCTCGATCCGCTTGCATATTTACAGATCGACGTGCTGAAGAAGTATCGCGATGAAAGCCAGTCGAAATCAGATCGGATGCAATGGCAGGCAGCGTTATTGAGCTCCATCAACGGCATTGCAGCCGGCTTACGCAACACCGGGTAACTCGCCAGCGAAATACCTGTTGCTAGTTCGGACTGTCCCGTTACCATTAGAATTGTAGTAACCCGGATTAACTCAGACTAGTAGACCCTTATATAAGATGATCGACTTTGCATCAATGGTGCTCGACAATAGATCGCAGGCAACGGAGTAACCATACGTGAAACTGGTGAGTTATAAGTCGACCGGGGAACAGGTCCATCTCGGGGCACTTAAAGGCAATCATATCGTCAACCTGCATCATGCAAGCGCGGGCGAGTTACCGGACGATATGCTGGAATTTCTTAAGGCTGGAGAAGTTGCCATGCAAGCTGCAAACAACCTGCAGATAAAAGCAGGTGATGGCATCAACGCTGACTCCGTAAAGTTACTCTCACCGGTGACCAACCCCAGCAAGATTATCGCAATCGGTCTGAACTACATGGATCATATTCGGGAAGCGGATATCGGAGTTCCTGAACTGGCAACCATGTTTTGCAAGTATCCATCCGCCATCATCGGCACCGACGCAGAGATTCACTGGTCGAGCACACTCACGCAACAGGTCGATTATGAAGCCGAGCTAGCCGTGGTAATCGGCAAGATGGCTAAAGATGTCAGCGAAGCAAACGCCTACGACTACGTCGCCGGTTACATGAACTGCAACGATGTCAGCGCCCGTGACCTTCAATTTCGTCCCGGCGATCAGTGGCTACGCGGCAAGTGTCTCGACAGTTTTTGCCCGCTCGGGCCCTATCTCATAACCAGCGACGAAATCGATGACCCGCATAATCTTTCAATTAAATGCATGCTGAATGGTCAGCTCATGCAGGATTCGAGCACGCGCGAAATGATCTACCGGATTCCCTACCTGATCGAGTACCTGAGTGAAGCATTTACCCTGTTACCGGGCGATGTTATTGCTACCGGTACCCCGCATGGCGTCGGTGCGTTTCGCGATCCACCGATATGGCTGGGTCAGGGTGATGTCGTCAGCGTCGAAGTTGAGGGTCTTGGCAGCCTCACCAATCGCTGTGTGGTTAGCGACTGAAATTCAGGTCAGTTTGCGTGCCCGGAAGCATCCACTGGCTTCCTGTTCTTCCTTCGCCATCGACACGATTCATACCAGATTTCGACAATGAGGGACTTATAATTGTTAGCCAAGTTTCATTAGATTAACCTCAAAGAAGTTGCATAATGTAGAAAAAACCATAAGGAGTCTCTAGTCGCTATGAGAATTCATGACAATATTCTGGGCACGATTGGCAATACACCTGTCGTAAAAATTAACCGGCTTGGCCCTGCCAGTGTAAACCTTTTCGTAAAGATTGAATCCTTCAATCCAATGGCCTCGGTGAAGGACCGTCTCGCTCTGGGAATTATCGAGGATGCCGAAAAATCCGGTACCCTGAAACCCGGGCAAACGGTAATCGAAGCGACCAGCGGAAATACCGGCATTGGTCTTGCGATGGTTTGTGCGCAGAAAGGTTACCCACTGGTGGTGACCATGGCAGAAAGCTTCAGTGTTGAACGCCGAAAGCTGATGCGCTTTCTCGGTGCCAGGGTGGTACTGACTCCGGCACCACTTAAAGGCAGCGGCATGGTTAAAAAAGCCCAGGAACTAGCGGCGCAACATGACTGGTTTTTAACCCGACAATTCGAAAACGAATCCAATGCCGACATGCATTCTCGAACCACCGCACCGGAAATCCTGGAAGCTTTCGATGGTATATCGCTCGACTACTGGGTTACCGGCTATGGAACCGGGGGCACGCTCAAAGGTGTCGCTCGAGTACTCAAGGACAAAAGTCCGTCAACCAGGATAATCGTATGCGAGCCCGAAATTGCTCCTTTATTGACCGATGGCATCGAACAGAAACGAAACGATGATGGCTCTCCGGCCGAAAGCCACCCGAGTTTCAGTCCTCATCCGATGCAGGGCTGGACTCCCGATTTCATCCCCAAGCTGACCGGTGACGCAATGGCGGACGAAAATGCGGATCAAATACTGACTGTCGCCAATCCGAACGCCATGGAAGCATCGCGTAATCTCGCACAACAGGAAGGTATTTTTGTCGGTATCAGCGGTGGCGCCACGTTTGCTGCAGGACTGGAGGTGGCTGAGTCTGCAGCAGAGGGCTCAAACATCCTTTGCATGCTACCGGATACTGGCGAACGCTACCTCAGCACGCCACTTTTCGAGGGTGTCGAGACAGAAATGTCAGAAGCAGAGCAGCAATTGTCAGCGTCGACACCGAGCTGCCAGTTCTAACAAAGCGAATCTCAACCGGTTGAAAAAACGGTTTCCATGCCGCGCTCCGGCGTGCCGGGCACCAACTGGGACAAAATCAGTGAGGCAAATGCAATCACGGCGCCAATGAGGAACACCAGCGAAGGTGATACTACCCACAGTAACCCCAGCGCGAACGGCAGTACTACCGCGGCTACGTGGTTAATAGTAAACGAAACCCCGGCAGTCGCAGCCATGTCTGCCGGATCGGCGATTTTCTTCAGGTAACTCTTAAGTGCAATGGCCATCGCGAAAAAAATGTGGTCAACAATATAAAGCAAGGCTGCGAACCAGGCGACTTCGGCAAATGCGTAAGCGGTAAAGATTATTACGAGTCCCGTATATTCAAGCGTCAGCGTTCGCTTCTCACCCCAGTAACTCACCAGTCGACCGATGCGAGGCGCCAGATAAATCGTCAATACACCATTGACCAGGAATAGTAGTGTCATCTGCCCGACCGTGTAACCGAATTTCTCGACCATCAGAAAGCCGGCAAAAACCACAAAGATCTGTCTTCGCGCACCGGACAGGAAAATCAGCAGGTAATAAAGCCAGTAGCGCTTGCGCAACACCATATGCTTGTGTTGTTCGGCTTCACCCTTGAAGTGTGGGCAACCGAAATACATCACCCAGGCGATCACTATCGTAACGCAGCCGAATAACAGGTACACCCACAGGTAATCCAGGGCAAGCCACTCGGCCAGGATGTAAATGGCCGCAAATACCGCGAGACCGGTAAACGCGCCGACCGCAATTTGTCGACCGAGCACCTGCGGCAGACGTTCGCGGCTAATCAGCTGTAATGACAGCGATTGCGAAATGGTTTCCGCGTAGTGGAATCCTACCGACATCAGCACTGTGGTGAAATAAAGACCCATCACCGAGGGCAACATACCGGTGATCGCGGTGCCGATACCCAACGCCAGCAACGACACGAAAGCGATGGTTTGCTCACGCATCAGCAGCAACAGGAATACCACACCGAAGGCCAGGAAACCGGGCACTTCACGCAGACTTTGCATGATGCCAATTTCGATTCCGCTAAAACCTACCTGCTCGACCGCAAAGTTATTAATTAGCGCCTGCCAGCTGGCAAAACTGATTGGAACCGCGGCGGCAAACAGGTACAGAAAAATCTCGGGTTTTTGCAGGTGCTGCTTTAACATGCGCGCATTCTGAACCGTAAACAGGTTTTATTCAATGCAGGCAATGTTGTTCGGCTTCTCGCTCGGATTTTCGCTGATTCTGGCGATCGGTGCGCAAAATGCTTTCGTGCTAAAACAGGGCCTCAGGGATGAGCATGTGTTGCTAGTGTGTTTCATTTGCTCGCTGTCCGACGCGCTCCTGATCCTGATCGGTGTCAGCGGATTCCACGTGCTGGTGGCATCGTTTCCAGCGTTGGTCGACATCGCACGAATAGGAGGGGCCACATTTCTGTTTATCTATGGATTGATTAGTTTTTATAATGCTTTTCGCGTGCAGGAGGGTCTGCTACCCAGTGAAATCAAAAGCAACAGTGCGTGGCAATCGGCCCTTACCTGTCTTGCCTTCACCTGGCTAAACCCGCATGTCTATCTCGACACCGTGGTATTGCTCGGTTCGGTTTCAACCCAGTTTAGCGAGCAGCTTAGCTGGTTTGCAGCCGGCGCAATGTCGTCATCGTTTGTATTTTTCTTTGCGCTCGGTTACGGCGCTCGCCTGTTGCGCCCCGTGTTTGCCAAGGCCCGTGCCTGGCGAATCCTCGATTTTCTGATTGGATGTATCATGTGGGCAATCGCCTTGCGACTCGTCTTTATGACCTGAGGCTAAACTTCCTATCAGGACCCGATTCGGCACCCAGGCTACTAAAGAGGTCGGACCAGCAAGTACGCGCCCAGCAGCAAAAGCGCAATGAAGAAAATCTTGCGAAACAGGGTTTCGGAAAGTTGCCGGCGAATTTTCTGGCCCAGCAACATGCCGCCCAATGCAGGCACAATTGCGCTAGCCGAGTACAGGCCGAGCTCGAGATCCAGCAGACTGTTAGCCTGCAGTGCAACGGCGAGCGCGAGGGTCGATACCAGGTACAACATCCCCATTGATTGCACCAGCATATCCCGTGGCAGACCCAGTGCCTGCAGGTACATGGTTCCTGGAACAACCGAGGAGCCGGTCATGCCGGTGATCACGCCGTTGACCAGACCGACCGTCGGTCCAAGCCATCTCTCGCTGTTCAGCCCCACGCTAAAGTGAAGGCCGAGTAAGCTGGCCGAAGCGTAGGCGATCATAACCAGGCCGAGGAATGCTGTTAGCAGCGACAGGTCTACGCGAGTCAATGCGATGGCACCGATGAGGACTGCAAGCGACACTGCCAACAGGAAGGGCCACAGCCGAGCCAACAGCTCGCGCGCGAAGCCACCTACAATAGCCTGCCAGATATTGGTCGCCGTTGCCGGTGCGAGCAGCACCGCCATGGCAGTAACCAGGTCGAGTGCGATGGTTAGAATCGAGAGGGCCACCACCTGGATTCCGAAACCGGTGATGCCTTTGGCAGTGCCGGCCACCAGGAACGCCAGCATCACGATCATCAAGGTGTTGTAATCAATCACCTGGCAGATTCCTGATCACTTTCCTATTCCAAGTCGTTCCCTGGCATAGGTTATTTTCTGTACGGCGTCTGCGGGCAGATTCTTGCAGTCTTCCCCGTACTGCAGCAGGAATTGCTGGTACATACCCTCGTTATACATCAGGTTGCTCTCGTCGATGCACTCGTCACGGTTGGCCAGGACCTCCCGCACGAGCTTGCCTGGATCATCGATTGGCTCGAAACTAAAGTCAGAAATTAGCTTGATAGTAGTAATGGCTTCCAGAATGACACTGGCCTCGGCCCAGTATCTGGCAAACGAATCCCTGACGAAATGACGTTGAAAAACCTCACCCCCCTCGATTGAGACCTCGATGAAGGGTTTGCGAAACATGACACAACAGGCGCGCACGCTGTGGATCCTGTTTTGCTTCGGTGGCCAGAAAACCAGTTCATCGATAATCGGATTTTCCGCGTATCGATCGAGAGTTAAATTCATGCTGCCCTGTTAGCGGCGATCACGAATCCTTCTCGAGGTCGCCAACGATAGCCGCATGGTTGCTTTTCAGCCAATACTCCTGCTCAGGGGTCTCGGGCACTCGAACGCCACGCATCTTCGAAACATGTGCAAAGGCCTGTTGCGGGTCCAGGTCACAGTGCAACAGTATACCGGCAGCCATCAATCCCGATCGACCGATCCCTGCATGACAATGGACCAGGATATTGGTCCCCGCATCGACCTGCTTCAGTAACATTTTGGAGAGGCTCGCGAATTCTTCCACCGATTTTGGCAATCCCATGTCCGGGATCGGGAAGGAAACAAAATCCATACCCAGTGCCTTGACCAACTCGCGTTCTGCGTCGAGTCCCAGGGTGCGCGCCTCGTTGACCTCGAGTAGCGAAACCACCAGATGTATACCCAGCCGAGAGATATTAACCACCGATGCGGGGTCGCCCTGTTCAAGCGAAGGTCGCGCCATGATTGCGAAAAATCCCTTTCCTATCGTCCCTACTTTGTACATTTCGGCCTGCATCATGGATCCCTCAAAGTGCTGCCATTAAAAAGGCGGTTATCAACGGATGAACTCTCTGCTTCAACGCTGATCGTTCGGGTTGGAAAGCGGTGCCGATAAAAAAGCGATGACCCGGGATTTCGCATACACGCGGTTCGCCGTTGTCATCATGCCCACTAAACCTTAACTGACTGTTTTCGAAGACTTGCACGAAATCTCGATTGACTCCGAATCCGCAATGGTACTCTTCCAGCACCCTTTCGGCTTGATATATATCACCTGCCCTGGAACCGCGCTCAATATTTATCGCTTCGGCCTGATCGTAAAGCTGGCATGCCAACGGCGCAATCACTGGCATCGATGTATCCGGATCATCCTCGAGACTGGCGGCAGACTCGAAACCAAGCACGTTCCTCGCAAATTCGATCACGGTATGCTGATAGCCTGCACAGGTGCCAAGAAAAGGGAGTTCGTTTTCACGAGCGAACTTGATTGCGTCTATCACCGCTGCCGGCTTTTCGTAGGGACTAAACGGAACACACCACAATGCGTCGAACTCAGGCATCGCCTGCTGATTCAATTCAGCAGTGCGTACCCAGATTTGCTTAACCTCTGTCGCTAACGCTTGAGCCGCGAGATCGATCGCCAGCGGGATTGCCTGATGAGCAACAACCGCCTGGTCATAGTCCCCGAGCAACAAAATTCTCATCACCGCGTACTCACGTTTCAGGACCCACATACTTTTCCATGAACACGCTTAATGGATCAGTAACATAGGTTCCAAACGGGCCCCGTTCACGGTAGCCGAGCTTGCGATACAAACCCAGGGCCTCAGGCTGCTTAATCCCGGTCTCAAGTCGAAACAGCGTAACACCGCGGTTTTCCAGTTCACCTTCCAGGTAGCGCATGATTTTATTTGACAGGCCTTTACCACGGTGTTGCGCAAGCACGAACACGCGCTTGATTTCGGCATAGCTAATATCGTCCTGCAGAATCTTGGCAGCCCCACTGGCAACCAGTTCACCGTCGATGCGACAACCCACGAACAACACGTTGGGCCTCTTCAGGTCCTCGCTGTTCTCAAGATGGGTACTCTCAACCGGGTAGAGATCAGTGTAATAGGCATCGGAGGCTGCGATCAATGCCTGTACATCCGGCGAATCAGGATCGAGGTACTCGATATCCATGCTAGGCGTTTTGATTTGCACTGTTAACGAAGGAATACATTTCGATTTCGGCCCGGTGTATCCAGCCGCGATTCAACCAGAAAGCACGACCCGAACTATTATCGGCCAACACGTGCACATGCGATTTGACAATTCCCTCCAGTTTCAATGCATCGAGACACAACTCGACCAGTTTATCGCCGACACCCTTGCCACGTAGCTCGGGGGTTACTGCCAGGTGTTGAATATAGCCGCGCCTGCCATCATGACCGGCCATCAGGGTGCCGACAATACCGGTCTTGTCCTGCGCCACGAAACTGAGTCCCGGGTTGCGCTGCAGATACTTTCCGGTACTTTGACGGGAGTCGGCGTCACGCAGACTGAGGCCATTACAGGTGCCCCACAGGGCCATGACTGCTTCGTGATCGGAGAGTTTCATGTTGCGATAAATCATCGGTCCGCCATATTAATGAATTCGTCCGCTGACGCAATCCAGGCATTACTGTGTCCCCATATTTTAATCACTGCTGTTTTCCTGCTACAACAAAACCGTTCCCTCAATTAGAAAAAATGAATCGACGAATCTTCGTTTAATCTCCAGCTACACTGCAATTAACCATCGGTTCGACGTGAAAAGAGCTTACTCAATTCGGCGTCGGGTATTTGTTCGCTGGCAAAATCAAAGCTGCCCTGCTCGAGCATTTCCTGCGCGGCTCGTCGAACCAGGCCAAATGTTGCTCTTGCGAGCGATCCACCGATACTGATACGGGTAACGCCGGCCTGGCGTAATTCGGCTAATGAAATCGGCGTACCGGACAAACCCATGACGACGTTGACTGGCCCGTCAACTGCGTCAACCAGCTCACTAATCGTATCAAGATCCCGGATACCGGGCACATACAGGCAATCGGCGCCGGCTTCACGATACCGGTTAACGCGTTCAACCGAATCTTTAAAGGGATCGGGGCTACCATACAGGTAGCATTCCGCGCGGGCCGTCAACACAAACGGATAATCAAGCTCCGCCACGGCCTGTTTCGCTGCGCGGACTCGTTCGACGGCCAGCTCGATATCATAAAGCGGGTGGCGCCGATCACCACAATAGTCCTCGATACTGGCACCGACAACACCG
>Ga0224508_10000609_pt1 | contig 34690 bp, 53 predicted proteins | sample SF_Jan12_sed_USG_4_FD_170157 | JGI IMG/M metagenome (GOLD analysis project Ga0224508, IMG submission 170157) | Sediment microbial communities from San Francisco Bay, California, United States - SF_Jan12_sed_USGS_21 | ecosystem: Environmental > Aquatic > Marine > Sediment | place: USA...
GTTATTTGTGCACGTCTGCGGACAGAACCTTCTGGCCGGGTCGGCTCCAGGTTGCCGGTAGAGGGCCCTGTTAGAGCCTCTGCGGCGTGTCTGGCGGGCGCCTTGGTCCTAGCCTTGCCGGGCTCTTGGGCCGCTTAGATCGGCTCTGCTATTCTCGCCCCGCCCGATTCTATTTACCCTAATTCGGCAATACCCATATAGACTTAGTTCGGTGTTTCTCCACGGTCCATATAGGTCAAATACGGTAGAGCGTATATAGAGGGCTCAAGTTCTGGCTGGTTGATGCCGATGGATGGTCATGGCTATCTACGACATCCACACGCCGGGGTTGGCTGAGGCGGTCGCCGTTTGGCGGGCCCAGTTCCTCACCGCCGACGATGATCCGCCGGCCGAGCTCGAACCGGTCGACTGGATTCACGCGGTGATGCTCGACGCTCTTACTGTCCGGCCCGACGGTTCCATTGGTACTGGCGGCTCTGGATCTTGGCGTGATCGTCAGGGTTACCGGTGATGGCTACCGCCAGCTCTCGGTACGTCTTGCGGTACGGGCCTTTCGGGTCGTTGGCGCGGTTGATCCATTGCCGCTGCTCGTCGTCGAAGGGAAACACTGACCGGTAGGCGATAGCGCCCATGAGGTCGACAGCGGGGTCGGGGCAACCGGCTCGGGCTTGTCGCCGGAGCTCGGCCCAGCGGGTTGCGTCTTCGTCTGTTGCGTTCCGTTGGCGCGGTCCGGTCGGTGACACATCGTGATAGTAGGCGAATTGTCAAGCCCGCCACGGATATCTGACACAAAGACCTTAACAATCAACTAAGAACATGATACTGTCCGAGGGGTGACAGCCTTAGACCCCGCCGACGTGATCTTCCTCATCTGTTTCCTGCTCGGGCTCGGCGGTTTCGGTATAGCCACCGGCGCCGTGTTCGACCGCGACCCCTCCCAAGTCCTGACAGCCTGGTGGCCCTGGGGACTCGGTGTCGCCCTGGTCGCCGTAACCGCCATCGGGTCGAACACGGTCACCGTCAACCTCTTGTTGGCTGTCGTCCTGCTCCTACTCGCCGCCGCTATCACCGCCGGCATGTACTACCTGGCGGGCCTGCGATTCACCGCCGACGTTGTGGACCTCCCCCAGCTGGAGAACATTCCCCGCGCTGCCATCGAGCAACCACCATCAGCCGTCGAAGAGGAACTAGAGGCCCGCGCTGCCGCCGCTGCTGCGCTCGACGAACTCGAGGCCGAACCCGAGATCCGCACCATCCACCGCCGGATCATCATCGACAACGTCTTAGACGTCGAACACCACTACCGCGCCGGTGAGGTCGTCGACCATTGGCCCGAACCGGCCCACCGCGCCCCCGACCCGCTACCCGCCGCACGTAAAGCCCTCGAACGATGACCGCCACCACCGAGAAACAGAAGCAGTGGTACCACCGGCTACCGCGACCCTCGACCGTTGTCCTCACCGTCAAGCTCGTGGTCGGTCTCGTTGTCACCTGGGCTGAACTCGAGATCCTGGTGATCTTCTACATCTGGGGGTTCAGTTCGCAGCGTTGGCTGTTCCTCGCCGGCCTGGTCGTTTTCACCGTGACCGCCCGCGCTGATCTGGCCGAAGAGTTCCGCGACGACGTGCGCACCACCTGTGACCGGTACCTGCATTTTGTTTGGCGTGTCCGATCCCCCGAGAAGTGGGGTTACAAACCCGACGCCTGGCCATCCCTCACCGGCCGAATCGAGTTCGGCGAGTTCGTCGGCTGGCCGGCCGCCCTGGTCGCCATCATCCGGGCTCGGGGTCGAGCGATTCCGTTTAACCCTGTGACGTTCACGGTTCGCCGCCCCAACGACAAAGGCCACACCAGGAGCGGTAACGACGCCTGGCTCGCTGATTTTGCTGACTGGCTGAAACGCCGGTACCGGTTCACCCTCGCCGCCCCCCGACCTCACCCCGAAGACTCGAACCGTGACCTGATCGAACTCCGGTCGCAGGTCATCCCTGACCTGATCGAGGCCGAATGATTACAGAGAAATTCAATCTCGCCGCCAAGGTCGGATCGCTCGGCTCCGACAAGGCCCTGTTGGGCACTAACTGGCTCGGTAAGCCGTTCATCCTCGACAAGTCATGGAGACCCCACGCCCTCATCTCCGGGGCCACAGGGACCGGTAAGGGCGTCCTGGTGCGCAACCTGCAATGCCACGACCTCGCCGTCGGTACACGGATTGCGGTCATCCAACCCAAACCAGGAGAAAACGGTTGGCTCGACGGTGCCGCCACCATCGCCACCACTCCAGAGCAGTGGTGCGAAACGTTCGAGCGGTTCACCACCGAACAGAACCACCGGCAAGCCATCTGCGAGAACTACGTCGACCCCGCCACCGGCATTCGGGGTCTCGATAACATCAATGAACTCCCACCCCAGGAACGACTGCCGGCGTGGCGGCTCTACGTAGACGAAGTCTCCGGGGTCCTAGGCAAGGCGACCCTGATCCGGGCTACCAACAAAGCAGCCCGTGACGACCTGATCCGCCAGATGGACTATATGGCCAGCTGTGTGACCGAGATCGTGCAGCGGGGCCGCTCCACCGGCATACACCTGGTGTTGATCACCCAACGCCCGACCGTGGTCGCCAACTTCGCTGACGGGTCCGTCGGTGCTGCCATCTTCGCCAACATGGAACAACGAGCCCACGGCGACGCCAAAGGCGACTCGCTCGACATGGCATTCGATCATTGCGGCCGACCCGATCCCGAAGTCGTCCGACTCGTCAAAGCAGCCGGCAAACCGGGACGTATGGCCTACTCGTTCGGTTGCGAAGCAGACGGCCCCGACGTCCAAGTCGGCCAGGTCGTCAAGATCAGCAAAGAACAAGCCCGAAGCTTCGCTATCAACGCCATGGAGCGCCAACCATGACCGCCACTGTCGCTCCCTTGGATGACCTTACGGGAACATCTTGGGAGATTTCGCAGCCGGTTCCAGCGGTTCCGCAGTTGTTCCCTGTGCGGGCTCTGAATCGTTGGGCGCTCGGCCGGTGCCCGTCCCATCCCAACGAGAGCTGTGCGTGTGAGCGTTCGGTGCCTGCTGTGTCGTCGTGTGGTGTCGCTGTTTCCGAGACGGGTTCGATCTTGATTTCGGAGGGTGAGCACGGGGCGTGGGGTTCGGAGCAGTTGGCGACGTGTAAGTCGCCGTGGTGCTGCGATTTCTGTGTCCGTGCGCATCGGGCGGATGCGTTGGAGCGGGCCGAGTTTGTGATCTCTGAGCATTTCGCAGCTGGTGGTTGTATCGCGTTGGCGACGTTCACGGTCGAGCACGATCGCGGCACCCGCCTGGCGGGCCAGTTGTGGACGTTGAATGAGGCGTGGAAGGGAATCAAGGGGTTGAAGGCGTGGAAGGACCTTGGTGTGTCCGGGTATTCGCGGACGTTGCATGTGTCGTGTTCCCCGGTGAATGGTTGGCACGGTCACTATCACGTCCTGTTGTTCTTCGATGATGGTGTTACCCCGAAGCTCGACCTTGTCGAGGGGCTCCGCCCGAAGTGGAACGAGAAGCTACGCCAGCATGACGGGGATGGGGGTGACGCTTCGGTGAAGGCCCGTTACGTCGACAGCCTCGAGCAGGCGTTGTATCCGTGGCGTGAGACCGAGGAAACCGACCCGAGTGTGTGGGGGTCGGATGATTGGGCTGATGTTGACCCGTGGGAGAACACCAACAAGTGGGACGGGGATGGTTTGTCGACGTGGGATCTGGCGTCGCTCGCTTCGGTTGGTCATCGGCGGGCGTTGGCGTTGTGGCATGAGTTCTATGACGCCACTTCGGCGGATTCGGTGACGTCGTGGTCGCGGGGTCTGACTAAGGCATGGAATCAGGAGACCGAGCGCCGCAAAACCAAGTCGCCTGTAGCGCGCCCGAAGCCGGTGGCGTTGGTCGCTAACGATGTGTGGAACGCTGCTCACGCGCAGCGCGGGGGTGCTTTGGCTGAGGCCGGGTTGCGGGTAGGGGCGCGGGTGGGGTCTGTGGCTGGTGTGGCGGTCATGGTCGAGTTCTGGGCTCGTGGTTTGGGGCGGGCTATCTCGGTGGTCGAGTCCGATGGTTTACCGTTCGTGTTTTTTCCTACAGAAGAGAGAGTTACCTAATGGCTGCTGATGACCGGACACACAAGATCAACTGTTCCAAGTTCTATGACGAACTGACGGAGCTCCTCGAGGTGACGTCGATGGATATCCAGAAGATTGTTGAGATGTCGGTCGAGCGGGGTATCGGCCTGCTCCGGGCTGACCTGGCCCCCATTTTCGACGACCTGAAACCGCCGGCCCCGGTGCGGCTCAATGAACGAACCGGGTAACAGCGACCGCCGTTGGGTCATCTACCGGTTGTGGGGTTACCGCCGCCGGTGGGTGATCTTCGGCCGTCGTCGCCTCAAGTACGTGGGTATCTCTTCGGGGTTCAATTATCGGGCCGCTCAGCACGCGGCTACGAAACCGTGGTGGCGTGAGGTAGATCCCCGGTATGTGACAATCGAAGTCCTCGGCCCTGATGTGCGGACCCGTGAGCAGGCTGAGGACCTCGAGAATCGTTACATCGGCGCGGAGTGCCCTCAGTACAACCAAATTGGGAACGGGGGCCGCTACGACGCTGCTAGCGCCCTCAGGGCGCAAGCCCGCGCCGGTGATGGTTGGTGGGTGCTCCGCGACGCCGTCGTCGTGTCATGGCTCGGGCTTGTTGTACGCCGAGAGGCCCGCGAGCTACGGGAGGCGGTCGCCCGCCTGCTGGTCTATAGCGCGGTGCTTGGCGTGTTCGTGGCCGCCGTCGTCTACGCCTAAACATTCTGGACAAATTGACCAAACGGCGCGATACTAGAGGCATGGGACACCCGCATTCCAACTACCGCAAAAGCCTTGAGACCGAAGCCAAGTTCAGGACCGCCGCCGCCAAAGCATCCGTTTGGAAAGCCAGAGACCAGCGCGACGCCAAGGTCGCAGAAATCGCCGACGACCTGAAGTTCAGTCTCTTTGAGGACGACGTCTCTCTTTGGAGCTGATCCGATGAGCGTCTACTCGCCGTCTTCGTCTTCGCCTTGTTCGATCTCGAACCCGCCACCACCGTTGCCATCGCCGTTGCTGTTGGTCCCATCGTCGGGCGGGGTCAACTGCACCGACGTGAGCCCGGAGTGTTTGCCCTGTAGCGCGACCAGGTTCCCCGATTGGACGAAGCTCACGGCGGCGTCGGGCTCGAACCCTGCTTCGACTAGGGTCCGGACCGTGGCTGCATCCTTCTGGCGTATGTCGGCTTCGTCGGCCTGGTCTTCCCGCAGGAACGCGATGTCGCGGTCGTCATACCACAAGCGGGAGACACCGGATAGCGGCGCGGGAACGATCTTGGATACGGCCGCCGCGAACGAACCCCATTGCGGTCGGGCGAAGTGATCACCGAACTTACGGCGGGCCTGCCCGTAATTGCTGTACGTAGCTGATGCGAGACCTTCGGAGAAACCGGCGATGATCGGCGGCACCATCGCAGCCGCCGCGATCCTCGTTTCCGAGATGCCCTGTAGGCCTTTGTAATCCATATCCTTCATGGAGCTCCCAACCCGTTCGATCTTCGACCCCCCACCAAGGAACAACGTCTTATAGGCGTTCAAGGCGCCCTCGTGCTGGTCGCGGAAATCGTCCTGGAACTCTTTGAACTCCTCGAAATCGACGGTGGCGTCGGGCATGACAACAAGGTTCACGGTGGCGCCCCGATCGAAGAAGTTGCCCTTGTGGACTACGGCGCTGTTGTCGGCCGACACGTCCCGAGTGATCGGTGTGATCCATGACATGCCCCGGTAGTTGGCCACCGGATCAGGTATCGGCGACCAGTGCACAACCTCTTCCGGCAACAAGATCTCGTGGTTCCCCGACCCCGGTTCGCCCCACATGAACCCGATCACCTCAGCATCGATCGCGGCCGATGGGTCTTTGGCGTCGGTCTGGGAACCGAGGACAATGTGCATGTAGTCGGGCCGGAGTCGCCAGAGTCGGCCTCGGTGTTGGCGTAGATAGAAGTTGCCGGCCAGGCTCACGTCTTGCTCTGCCCGCCACAGCATCTCCCGAGTAGTGCCGTTCGGCCACGGACTCTCAAGGATCGACAGATCAGGCGAGCCGAACAGTTTGCCGGGCCGGCCGCCTCGCAGTTCCTGCCACTGGAACCGTGCTTCGCTGAAGAGCATGGCGCGGGCGAGTATGCATGAGAACACTGGACCGGCTGAGCGGTAGGCGCCCTGGACCATGGCCTGAAAGCTGGTGTCGGGTGATTCGGTGTTGCTGTTGTTACCCATCGTCGTCTGCAAACCGAGCGGGTAGTTGTGGCCCAGGTAGTTGACCTGATTCATGAGCGCGTTGAGGTCGAACCGCTTGCCCTCTGGCTCGGTCGGTCGTAGGCGTTGAATCAATCCCATTGCGGTACCACCAGGGCTAGAGCGATCAGGGCAACCGAGCCGATGAGCAGGGCCCAAGGCCAGCTAGTGAGCACGGTAATGGCCACCAGGACGCCACCTGCGCCGAACACAGCGGCCAGGACGTCGACGTAGGCGCGGGCGAGCTCGGCCACCGTTCGGCTTTCGGTTTTGCTGGCTTCGATTGCTTTGCTCACCAGTGCTCCTAAATCATTGTCAGTTGTTCGCCGTGGGGTGTGACTGGTGATGGGCCGGCGTCGGGTTTCAACGCCCGCCAACACTCTTGGTAGCGGGCCTCGTACAAGTCGGGATTGTGGGGGTCGAGGTCGATCCCGGTCGCGTTACGTCCGTGGATGTCGGCTACTGCGAGTGTTGTTCCGGTTCCGGCGAACGGGTCGAGGACGTGCCCGGGCCGGTAATCATCGTGGCCGCAGTCGGACCAACCGAGCGTTGGGGCCGAGCGGATAACAGAGGCGTTGGCTTGACCGTTGTGGGTGTACTGGTTCGCCTTCTCCGCAACCCTGGCGCCATCGTTCATCGCCGACGAAGACCCGCCGCGATAGCTGGCAGATGGCACGTATTCGGGTGGTCCGGTGATGCGTCGGCGTGGTTCCCCGCACACTGTGCACACTTCGGCAGGGCACATCGACAGGATCAGACGCTCAGCCAACGTTGGGGGCCACATGGCGTAGTGGGCTAGGGAGCTGCCGTGGGTGTTGATGTGCCATGTGAGGTTTTCGGTGTCGTTGCAGTGGTCGAGCGGCGGCGCCCCAGCCGACTGGCTGGCGTCATACGCTGGTAGCGGAATGCGGTCACCCCCGTACTTACCATCAACGCGATTCATTTTGGCTGGTAGTCGCTGCCCTGGGTGTTGCACGGGGGTGCGTACGGCGTCGAGGTCGAACCACCGCTTCCCCGACTTCGTGGCCACCGTGATGTACGACGTTGCGGGCCGGTACTTGTCGCCCAGCGCCCCAACCGGCGGGTTCGCCCGCGCCCACACGATCACGTTCCGTATCCGCCACGGTTCAATCGTTCGTTCGGGGTTGAGTAGGTTGCGGCCGTAGGCGAGCGACCAGGCGAACAGGGTCGGCACACCGGTCAACGACTTCGTTGGTGGTTCGACGTAATCGCCGACGTTGAACTTGTCGCCGAGCTCGAACGCGATCGACCCATGCCCCGCCAACTTCGGGGCCAACGCCTCCACCAAGTCGAGCAGGTTGTCGAGGAACGCTGCCGGGGTCGCCTCCGAACCCCACTGCCCCACTAGATCGTTGTAGTTGCGGAGCGCGAGGAACGGCGGCGATGTGGCCACCAAATCCACCGAGTCATCCGGTAGGGCGCGGACTTGCTCCAAGGCATCGCCGGTGAGCCACTCAACTGTCATACCGCGCTACTCCATAGCTTCGCTCGTGGCCGTTCCTGGCCGCCGAAGTCCAGGTCTTTGTTCGCATAGGCGCCGATGGCGCAGATAGCCAGGTCAATGTGTCGTTGGCTCGTCTTGCTGGTCTTCACCGGCCGCGCCCCGTGAGCGTCGATCTTGAGCACAACGTTGGCGACATGGCGCGCTAGGGCTGGGTTGCCGTCGTGGCTTAGGTCACCGTCGAGTATCGCGGCATAGAAGTCCTTCCAGGCGGGCACGATCCGAGCGAGCGAGTTCGTCGGCCACTCGACCACCGGGTAACCCTCATCGATCAGGTCGGCCGCCGACTGTTGCCACCGGTGCGGATCGAGCAGGAGACCTCGAGCGCCAGCGGTGAACGCCGTTCGGATGTCCTGCATGACCGAGTTCACCGGCACTCGCCAGTCTGGGCCGTCGTTCTCGCCTTTCTCGTGGTGAGCGATGACGAACTCGAAGCCGTCGCGGGTACAGCCAACAACGCCGGTCGAGTCACCCGACCATGAGCCATCGAGAAACAGCGTGCAGTCGAGTAGCCAGTCGGCCGGCACGTCGATTTCACCGCCGAAGCTGATCAGCTCACCCGACGACGGGCGCGCTACTTCCCTAGCTTCCCATCGGCCGGTTGGCACAGCGGCGATCTTGCCCGCGACCCATAGGTTCGTGCGCTTGGTCTTGAACTCGGCTTCGTGGGTGCGCATGACCGCCGACTCGAAATCTTCGACCGATACGAGGTCGCCGAGCCCTGGGTTGGCTTCGGCCCACACTGCCGGGTCGCGATGGTCGGCCTGGGCGCCCGCTGCCGGTTCCCACCATGAGAAGTAGAACGTCGGGTCATCGATCTCGCCCGATGCGACCTTCTTGCCGTATTCATACAGCCGGTAGCACAAGCTGTCGTTGCCGTAGCGGTCGGTCGGGTCACCGGCCGTTGTGATACCCAACATCATCGGCTCGACCCTGGCGCCCATGGCCAAGCTCATGACGTCCCACAGCTCATCGTCGGCCTGGACGTGCACCTCATCGAAGAGCACAAAGGTGGGATTCAAGCCTTCCTTGGAGTAGGCCTCGGCGCTCAGGACTTTGAAGCGTGTCTCGGTCTCGGGCCACACGAGCTCGTTCTTGTACGGCTTCACCCGCGCCGACAGCTCGGGGTCGAGCTCGACCATCTGGCGCGCTGCACCGAACACGATTCGCGCCTGTTCACGGTCACCGGCCACCGCGTACACTTCGCCACCAGCCGGGCCCTGGTCAGCCTCGGCCAGCGCGATAGCCGACCCCATCGTCGATTTGGTGTTCTTGCGTGGCAGACCCAACAAACCGACACGGTGTTTCCGTTTGCCGTCCTCCCGGCGCGCCAACAACCGGTACAACTCCAACTGCTGCCACGCCCGCAACTCGAGCAGCGCGCCCCGGGGCCCCCCGATCGAGTCCTTCGTGATACGGCAATGGCGTTGAGTGAACTCGATTGTGTCGGCCCCGTCACCGGCCGACATCTCCGCCTTGGTGACAGGCGACGACCAGCGCGGACGGCTACTCATCGGCGGCTAGCTCGTCGATGTCCATCGCCTGCGTTTTCTTGCGGCGGTCGCGGTCGTCTTCCATCGCTTCGACCTTCTTCGCTGCCACCACCCCTTGTGCTTCGGTCATCTTCAACCGGCCCCGCGACACCGGCGTCACACCAAGATGATCAGCCAACGACCGGTACTCTTTCACGATCGCCGCCTTACCGGCTGCTTTCTCCGTCGAGTCAGGGCCTAGCGCTTGCTCTACCGCGTCGGCGGCGGCGCAGTAGACACTAATCAACGGGATGTCGGCCCCGTCCCACCAAAACGGGGTTTCGTCTACGTAGTGATCCCAAACAGCTTGGCCCGCTTCGTTGAGCTCCAAAACTGGGTTGTGGCCGTCGAGGTCGAGTGTCGTGGTCGGATCGGCTACCAGGCCTCTCGCTCTGCGTCTCGGCCGGCGTCGCGCGGTCACTCAGTCTCCTCTATCACAAGTCGTTGCCCCTAGTGTGTCACTATTGGGAATGAGAATCGCTCTAAGGTGGTCGCGGTGGATCAAGTAGCAACCAGACAGCTCCGGTTTGAGCCGAGCGATTCCGACGGTAAGACACTCGTCGGCCTGGCCGTTCCGTTCAACGAGGTCACCCGGATAGACAACGCCTACGAAGGCACGTTTGACGAGCAGTTCGTGAGAGGCGCGTTCCGTCGCTCGCTTGGCCGGACCACACCCAAGCTCCAATTCGACCACGGCACGCACCCCCTTTTCGGGTCGCTCCCTGTCGGCGAGTTCCGCAAGCTCACCGAAACGAGCAAAGGGCTTGAGTTCGAGGCCCGCATATTCGACGCCGAGCTGTTCGCGCCCCTACGTGAAGCCATCGCCTCGACAGCCATCGATGGCGTGTCGGTCAGATTCCGCCCGACGGTCGTAGAGATCGAAGAGCGCCCCGGAGACGTAGAACTCAGGTCGATTACCGAAGCCGAGCTGATCGAGCTCGGGCCCGTAATCTTCCCCGCTTACGCCGGTACGGCGATTGATCTCCGATCGATTGACCTGACCGACCATGATGACAGACACCGCCTCGCTGAGGCCCTGCTAGCTGGTGTCTCGCTAGATCGCGGTTGCCGCGATCACCCCAACGGGCCAGGCCCCGACTCCGCGCCAGAGTCGCCCGCCACTACCACCGACCCCGACCTAGTCGCCTCGGTGCGGTCCGGCGTGCCCGAACTTCAGACACACAAGGACTTCTACAAACGATGGATATCAAAGAGCTAGAGACCCACTGGCGGTCGCTGTACTCCCAGCTTGAGGCGTTGACGACCCCACCCGACGACTTCGACGACCCAGAGGCCTGGTCGATGCCCGACGAGTCGCGGGCCCGCTTCGACGAGCTCGAAACCGAGATCGCCGTTGTTGAAGGCCAAATCGAAACCACCCAACGCCGCAAGGCCGTTATTGCCCGCTCGAACTCGTTTGAGCCCGGTGATAGCCAGCAAGTGGCCGGCGGGGACTTGTTCCACATCAACCGGGACCGCGACCCCTACGACACCGCCACTATCGCCCTCGACGCCGACCTACCGAACCTTCGGGGCCGTGTAGCCACCGGCCTGGAACGTGACGCCGTCACCCCCGACGCTGTCAAAGATCAGGCCATGAAGACCTTGGCCCGAGTGTCCGGCGACAAAAAAGCAGTCGCGGCCCGCTACTTGGCTACCGGGTCGGTCACGTACCGCAACGCCTTCGCCAAGTTGATGAGCGGCCAGGCCAACCAGTGGACCGACAACGAACGCCAGATGGTCGCCCGCGCTCAGACGTTGACCGACGCCGCCGGCGGTTTCGCGGTGCCGTTCACCCTCGACCCGACAATCATCGGCATCGACGGCCTGTCGTTCAACCCGATCCGCAACATCGCCCGGGTTGTGCAAACAACTACCGACACGTGGAACGGTGTCACCGGCACCGCGGTTTCGTTCTCGTGGGACGCTGAAGAGGCGCAGGTCTCCGACGACGCGATCACGTTGGCTCAACCAAGCATCCCCGTCTACAAACTGGCCGGGTTCGTGCCGTTCAGCATTGAAGTTGGTGCCGACTGGGCCGACATCGATTCTGATTTGCGGATGGCGATGATGGAAGGCCGAGACAACGCTGAGGCCACCGCTCACGCCAAAGGCACCGGCTCGGCCCAACCGACCGGTATCGAAGTCGAACTCGACGGCACCGCATCGGAGATCTCCCCGGCCACCGCTGAAACGTTCTCATCACCCGACGTGTTCGAGATCATGCGTTTGCTGCCGCCACGGCACCGCCAAGCCGGTCCGACGTGGGCGATGAACATTGGTACCGCCAACGCCATCCGCCAGTTCGCCACCACCGAAGGCGGACTGTTCTGGAACAGCTTGGCACCGTCGGCCCCCGAAACACTGCTCGGGTACCCGTGGGTTGAAGTGTCCGCTATGGACGACTCACCCGACATCGACGCCACCGCCTCGGAGGACAACTTCATCCTGTTCCTCGGGAACTGGTCCCGGTACGTCATCGTCGACCGGATCGGTATGAACGTCGAACTGGTACCGCATTTGTTCGGAGCGAACAACCGGCCGACCGGGCAACGTGGCCTGTACGCCTACATGCGTTCCGGGGCCGAGTCGGTGGACGACAACGCCTTCCGGGTGCTGTCTGTGGCTACCACGGCATAAACACAATGGTTTGTCGCGGTGGGATCCTCACCTCCTGTCACCGGGGATTCCACCGCGACCCCCATCGAAAGGACTGACATGGCCGACACCATCAGATGCGAAGTTGGGTTCACCACCGGCGGGCGAACGTACCCCGTCGGCCAAGAGTTCGACGTCGACGACCCCATCGTCAAGCGTTACCCGTCGATGTTCTCCACCGAAGTGCGGACCGCGGCCACTGTGCCCGGTGAGGTCACCGCCCCACCCCCACCGGTGAAGAAGGCCACCAAACGGGCCGCCAAGCGGGCCAGCGCCCGCAAGGACGACTGATCAGTGGCTTGGGCCCCCGACTACGCCGTAACCGCCGACCTGGCCGCCTATGAACGGATAGGCGACTCTGCCGACGACGCGCAACTGGCGTTGGCGATCACGGGCGCGTCGAGGGCCATAGACCACGCCACCAACCGACAGTTCGGGGTGACAGCCGCCACCGAAGAACGAACCTACGACGCCTGCTGGTCACCGTCCCGATCGTTGTACGTGGCCGACATCGACGACGTGATGACCGCTGTTGGTCTCGTTGTCACCGTGTCCGGCAGCGCGCTGGCCTCTTCGGCCTATGAACTGACCCCAACCAACGCCGCCGCCAAATCCAGGCCTTGGACCAGGATCGCCACCGCATCAGCCACATCCCGGACACTTGGCACCGGACCACCCCAAATCCTGGTTGAAGCAACATGGGGGTGGACGGCGGTGCCCGACACCATCAAACAAGCCACCCTGTTGCAAGCGTCACGATTCTTCACCCGCCGCGAAGCCCCGTTCGGTGTGGCCGGGTCACCAGACATCGGCTCCGAACTTCGGCTCTTGGCCAAGGTCGACCCCGACGTCGCGGTGATGGTCCAGTCATACCGGCGTAACTGGCCGATGGTGTCATGATCGTGGCCGACGTGATGGACGAACTCGGGACCGCCCTCGAGGCCGTCACCGACCTCACCGGCCGCGTGTTCTACTACCCGCCGGCCAAGATCACCCCCCCGACCGCCATCATCGCGTTTCCCGACACGATCGAGTTCGACGAAACCTACGGGCGCGGCATGGACCGCATCACGATCCCCGTGATCGTGGTCGCGGGGAACGTGTCGGTTCGGGCCGCCCGCGACCGGATCGTGGCCTACTGCAACGGGTCGGGCGCCAAATCGGTCAAGACCGCTATAGACGACGGCACGTACGTAGCGTGTGACACGGTGCGGGTAACAGCGGCCGAGCTCGACATCTTCACTATGAGCGGTGTCGATTACATCTCGGCAACGTTCGAGGTCGACGTGACCGGATCAGGAACCTAGCAAGGAGCAACATGGCATTCATCCACGGCAAGGACACGCTGATTACGGTCGACTCGAACGACCTCAGCGCGTTCACCAAGTCAAGCGACTACAGCGTGTCGACCGACTCGCACGACGTCACCACCTACGGCCAAAGCGGTCACGTCTACCAAGGCGGACTGACTGACGGATCCTTCAGCATGGAGGGCGTATATGACGACGGGGCGACATCACCCCGCGACATCATCGAACCGATACGTATAGCACGCACCGCCGTGACCATCGTCCGCCAACCCGAAGGCGCAGGCTCGACCCTCGCCCAGGATTCGTTCAGTGGACTGTGCACGTCCTATGAAGAATCGTCACCGGTTGACGACATGGTCACCTGGTCCGCCGAGTTCTCGATCTCCGGGGCCATCGACAGGACAGCGCAAGCATGAGCAAAGGCGGGATCAAAGCAGCCGAGCAGGCCGACACCAACGGCCACGTACCCGAACCCGACGACCTCAAGGCCGCGCTCCTCGCCCCCGAAGATCTCGACGCCAACACTGTCGACATCGAAATCGAAGGCATCGGTACCGTCACCGTCCGACCGCTCACCCGCGAAGACTCCCACCTTGTCGCCAAGAAGAAAACCGCGATCGAGGCCGAGATACAGATGATCGTGCTCGGCATGGTCAACCCTCAACTCACGTTCGACGAGGCCAAGGCCCTGACCAAGAAACGGGCCGGGATCGTTCAGACCATCACCGACACGATCAGCCAAATCAGCGGCATGGGGGAGGGAGCACGCAAGGAAGCGATCGCCGACTTTCTCAGCGAGACCTGATCTCGAGTTCGACCACTACCTAGCCACTCAACTCGGGATGACAGTCCGGGAGCTACGCCGGCGGATGACACATCAGGAGTGGGTTGACTGGAACGCCTACTACGCCATCAAAGCGCAGCGCGAAGAGATCGAGATGAAGAAGGCCAAGAGGGGCCGATGACATGACCGACGCCATCAAAATCGAAGGCCTCAAGCAGTTCTCTCGTGACCTCAAGACCCTCGACAAGGATCTACCCAAGGCGCTTCGGTTGGCGTTCAACGAAGCCGCCGACCTCGTTGTCGACGACGCCCGCCCCCGGGTCGCGACCCAAAGCGGTCGAGCCCGCAAGACAGTCAAAGCGGCCAGCACCCGCACCAAAGCCCGAGTATCCGGCGGCGGCGGTCGCGCCCCCTACTATCCGTGGCTCGATTTCGGTGGCCGGGTTGGTCGCAACCGATCGGTCAAACGGACGTTCAAGAAGAAGGGCCGCTACATCTACGCCGCCTACTTCAAACACCGGGACTCCGGCGACTTCCAAGACGTGCTGAACGAGAACCTGATCGACGTCGCCCGCAAAGCCGGGATCGAGGCCACCGACTGATGGCCAGCAAGTCAAAGGTCACACTCACATTCGCCGGCGATAGCGATCAGCTCGAAAAGACGTTCGATCGTGTCGGCAACGCGGCCGACGAAATGAGCGATGATGTGTCTCGGGCATCGCGTGAGATGGGCCGCAGCTCGGCTGAATCGTTCGACACGGTAGGCAACGCCGCCGGCGATCTCGACACACGGGCCATGGGCTTCCGCGACACCATCACCGGCGTACAGGACACCATGGGCGGCTGGAACCAGCTCATGGAAGGCGACATTGCCGGCGGCATGTTCACCCTCGGTGCCGGCATCGGCGACCTGGCGTCCGGTGTTGAGAACCTCGTCGTACCCATCGTAAAGGCCGGCATCGAGCACGCCCGCACCGCTGGCATGTGGGTCGCCAACAACGCTCGCATGGTCGCCTCCAACATCGCCTCGGCGGCCCGCTCGGCCGCGGTGTGGATCGCGTCCGCTGCTCGGGCCACCGCAGCCGTTGTCGCCTCTGTAGCCCGCCAGGTGGCCGCTTGGGTTGTCCTAGGTCTCCAATCACTGTTACACGCCGCCAAGGTCGCGTTGGCGTGGCTGATCGCCATGGGCCCCATCGCGATAGTGATCGCCGCCGTCATCGGGCTCGTTGTCCTCATCATCAAGAATTGGGACACCATCAAACGGGTCATCGCCGCCGGATGGAACTTCGTCAAACGGATCACCTCGGCGGTGTGGAACGCCATCAAGGCCGCCGTCGTGCGGATCGTGTCCGGGCTCATCAACCGCATCCGCCGCCAGATAGCCACCGTCAAGGCCATCATCCGAATCGGGTGGGCCGTAATCAAAGCCGTGACTACCGCAGCGTGGAACGCGGTCAAGAAGAAAGTGACTGACATTTGGACGAAACTCAAATCGATTGTCCGCACCGGGAAAACGTCGATCGTTAACACCCTCAACACACTGAAGAGCGCGGTCACGAGAATCATGGGCGCGGTGGGGCGCGCTATCACCGCCCCGGTACGTACCGCGTTCCGGGCCGTCAAACGAATCTGGAACTCGACGGTCGGCGGTAAAGGGTTCAACATCCCCGGGTTCCTCGGGTTCGGTGGCATCAGCTTCCGGATACCCCGCCTGGCCGAAGGTGGGATCGTGCGCCGACCCACGTTCGCTCTCGTCGGCGAAGCCGGGCCCGAAGCTGTCGTACCCCTCGACCGGTCACTCAACGGAGTCGGCGGCCCAACGCAGGTCACCTTCGACTTCCGGACCGACGGCTCCGCGTTGGCTGACCTCCTGGTCGAAGTGCTCCGTAAGGGGATCGCCAACCGAGGCGGCACCGTCGAAGCGGTCCTAGGGCGCGGTGCCCCCTGATGGCCTGGCCCATCGACCCCATCAACCTCGAGGTCGGATTGTTCATCGACGGGGCATGGGTGGACGCCGTAGTCACCGGTGACGGTGTCCGCCTGGCCAACCCTGTCGCCATCAACCACGGCCGCTCCGACTGGGCCTCCCAGGTCGACCCCGGGCGGGCCACGTTCACCCTCGACAACCGAGACGGCCGATGGAGCCCAGACAATCCCTCGAGCCCCTACACCGGCACCTACCGCCGTAACATTCCGTGCCGGGTCGGGATAGGGCGCGGTACCGTCCACCTGGCGTCAACCGGGGTTTCCAACGACCTGGTCTCCACTCCCGACATTGCCGGCACCGGCGGCGGTTCCCCCACCGCGCCCGCCCACGTCGACGTCACCGAGTCAGCCGAAACCGTTCACACAACCTCCCACGGTGTGGACATGCCAGCCACCGTGACCGCCGGTGACCGGCTCACCCTGGCCGTGACGTTCGGCCACGAGAACTACACCGCACCCACAGAACTGGACGACTGGGCGTTGGCCGTAGCGTCCAACCTCTACACCCCATGGAACGGGTGGGCTATCTACATCTCTGATGTGTTGAGCACTGCCGAAGCGGCCGCGCTGGCTGGAGCGACAGTCACTTTCGCTACCACCAACAACACGCGCTCATCCTCCCAGGTGATCCGAACCAGTGGCTGTCGTGCCGGCGGCGAAGGTACCGCGTGGGATATCGAATTCACCACCAAAACATCGAGCGACTCGCCCAATCCGCCGTCGTTGACCACGTCGTGGGGCGCGGACGAGCACCGCTGGTATGCGCTGGCGATCTACGGGTCAGCCGGTGAAACCGTGTCGGCCTACCCGACGTCGTACACGTCGGTTGCTGACGGGAACGTGGCCTCCCTCGTTCAGATCGGGTCGGCTCATCACACCACGTCGGCCGCCACCGAAGACCCCACCGCGTTCACCCTCACCGCTACCGAGAATTGGCAGGGTGTAACCCTCGCGTTCCGGGCCATCGAGGACACCGGCGGCGACGGTGTGCTCGACATAGCCGGCGACATCGACCTGCGGGTCGAGTTCGAACTAGCCCAAGACCCGCCCGCCCTCGCCGCCGACGGGTCGGGTATCCGTTACCACCTGGCCCGCAAACGGGACTACGCCGCCGACAACGGTTTCAACTTGGATTTGTACATAGCCAACTCGGGTGAGCTGGTAGCCGCCTTGGTTTGGGTTGACACCAGCTCAGTATGGAAGAGCGTCACCACCGAACAAACCGGGGCCGCGCTGCCGCTCTCGTTCCTCCACGACCACGCCGCTATCCGGGTTGACCTCGACGTCGACAACGGGGCCTCCGGTCACGACGTCGACTTCTACACCTCCGACGCCATCGATGGGACCTGGACCCAACTCGGTTCAACGGTCACCGTGGCCGGTACCACCGACATAAAAACCAACGACGCCCCCCTCACGTTGGGTGGCACCTCCGACAATCCGACGTCGTACCCTGTCAGTAGAATCTTTGCGTTCGAGATGCGCGACGGTGGCGGCACTGGGACCGTGGTCGCTAACCCCGACTTCACCGCCCAAGGCCAAACCGAATACCGATACCAGGCTGACGGCCTGTTCCGCCTCCTCCAAGATTTGGGCGCCACCGCCTGGTATGACGCCCGAGACATCGACACCGACAACTTTGTCACCACCGCCGACCACTACCAGCGCGACCCCCTGTTTGGTCTCCTCAAAGAACTAGGGGCAACCGCCTGGTACGACGCCGGCGACATAAGCTCTAACACGTTCGTCGACGACGCCGGCCGGACCTGGACCATCGGGCCCGGCGGCCGGCTCAGTGACATGTTGTGGCGGTTCCACGGTGAACTAGCTAGCTTGCCGGTCCGGTGGAACGTCGACGGGTCAGACGTGACCAGCCCGGTAGAGGCCAATGGCCTTTTTCGTCGCCTGCGTCAAGGGAGACGCCGCCTCGATTCGGCTATCCGTCGGGCCATCATCCGCGACGCGGTGAGCGTGGTCGCCTACTGGCCGTTGGAAGAAACCGGGGCCACCGTGTCGAGCTTCGGGGCCGCCGTCGGAACCAAACCGATGACGGTGGCCGACGGGTACCCCAACACCGCCGCCAACAACACGTTCTTGGCGTCGGCTCCGTTACCGACCTTGGGCGACGCACAAATCACTGGGTTTACCGACCCACACACCGCAACCGGGGCGTGGCAAGTCCGATGGTTACAAGAGGTCCCCACCGATTTCGTCGCCGGCACCGAAATCACATTCTTTGGTGTGTTCACCTCCGACATAGATTGGTTCCTGAATTTCCGGGACGACGCTGGCGGTCAGCTCCGGGTCCTCGGCGCCCGCGGTGCCACCACCGTCTACACCGGTACCTGGACGTCGTTTAACGCCACCGGCGCGGCGTTCCGTATGACCCTGTCGGTAACCCAGAACGGGTCAGACGTCGACGTCCTACTACTCGGCCAAGAACAAGACGAACCCATGGGCGGCGGGGTCGATGTGACCGCCGCTGTTGCTGGTTCGGCTGGCACCGTGACCGCTATCAATATCAACGGTGGTTTCAACGTTGGCGACTGGGCGTTCGGGCATGTCACCGTCCAAACCGCCGAAACGTTGAGCAGTGAACTAGCGACCGAGCTCGACGCCCACGACGGGGAACGGGCCGGTCTCCGAATCCAACGCCTACTGACCGAAGAAGGGATCGCCTACCGGATCGAGGGCGACCCCGCCGACACCGAACAGATGGGACCACAACGACCGGCCACGTTGATGGACCTACTAGAGGAGTGCGCCAAAACCGATTTAGGGATCCTGCACGAAGCTAGAGACTCGGTCGCTGTCGGGTACCGCACGAGGGCGTCGATGATCGACCAGGCTGTCGTCATCGATCTCGACTACGCCGCTGGGGAGGTGGCCGAACCGCCCGCCCTCGACCGCGACGACCACGACTTCGCCAACGACGTCGAAGTCAAAAACAAGGACGGGGCCACCGCCCGCGCTGTACTCGACGACGGCACAGCCCTGTCCGTGTCCGAACCACCGACCGGGGCCGGCCGCTACGACTCAAGCTTCGACGTCAACTCCCAAGTGGCCCGCCTGCAAGCCCTGGCCGACACCCGCCTAGCTCTGTCGACTGTTGACGAGCCGAGAGTTTCCCGGTTGTCGCTCGCCCTACACCACCCCGCCCTCGTTGATGACGCTGCACTCACGACCGCCATCCTCGATGCGTCGTTGGGTGACAGAGTCGAAGTGTCGAACAACCTCACCGAAGCGCTCGGGACATCTACCATCGACCAAATCATCCAAGGAACCAGAGAACAAATAGGGAACTTCACACACACCCTCGGCGCGCTCACCACCCCCTACGCTCCGTGGGTGACCGGCGGCGGAGTCGAAGCCCCACCCGAACCCCATTCCGTGTCGTTCCGATCCCAGCTCGAGCTAGCCACGTTCGGGACGCCACCCCACGTCCTCACCGCCCTCGGTTACACCAGCACCACCAAAATCGCCCGCTCCGACCTCGACGGCATCCTCGACGACTGGGTAGCCTCCACCGGCGGCACAACCCGCAACGTCACCAGCACAGCCACGTGGACCACCGCCTGTGCCGCAGCGTTACCCGGCGACCTCATACGGGTCACCACCGGGTTCGATCCCGGTGGCGCCCTCGAACTGCGAGGCACCCGCTACAGCATCAGCCACGTCGGCTCCAACGGGCGGCTGACAGCGTCACCAGCGGGCGGGACCGCTGACCTACCCATCATTGTCACCTGCGCCGACGGTGAAGTCGTCGACGACAACAACACCTCCAGCAACGTTGGCGTCCTCGACATTATGAACTGTGAGCACGTGTGGGCGGTCGGGTTCAACGTCGAAGGCGGCCAGCACGGGATCCGCTGTTACAACTGGGGTGGTTCGGTCACCAACCCCGCCTACGTCGCCTACAACACCGTCCAATCGGTCGGGCACTCCGGGATCCACGTGCTCGGTTGGTCACAGCTGATCACCTCGTCTGGCGGTACCCCACCGTCGGGGGCCGGGAACACGTGGGGTCTCAGCCAATACGGTGTCGTCGAAGAGAACACCATCGACGGGACCGGGCTCATCGCTGACGCTTCCGGCCAGTCGATCAACCTGGGGATCGGGGCGGCTCCCGGTTGGGTGTCCTACTGCAAAGACCTCTGGGTGCGGGGCAACACCGTGTCAGACATGACAGCCGAAGCTTTCGCCGCTCAACCTGGTTGCAGCAATATCTACTGGACCGATAACGAGGCATCGATCGGGTATGCCGTCTCGGTCCCTGTCGGTCTCTGCTATGTGGCCGCCGCTTACGATGTCCGCCCGGCGTTCTTCGACGCCGACCCTAACATCTGGTTCGAGGGGAACCGGGTCTACAACATGAATGTGACCTCAGCGTCGGGTAGCGCGGTCGACATCATGGGCTATATCGGCCTTAGCGGCATGCGGATCGCCAATAACATCTTCTGGACGTGGCCCCAGACCGGCACTCACGCCGCCTGGCGGGCCCGCAACGAGCACGGCACCAACGACACCGAAGCCCTAACGTACTTCCGTAACGACCCCACGTGGGTCATCAACAACACCCTGTGGGGTGATGACAGCTTCGAGAACGCTGGCTACGGGGCATCACCGACCGTGTTCCCCGGGACCATCGACTTCGACCTGCGCAACAACATCGTTGACCAAGCATCACCAGCTACCGGTGAGGTAGACGCCGCCGCCGCCGACTTCATCGACACCGTCCCCGCTGTTGGGGTGGCCGGCACCGCCGAATGGGAAACCTACGGGCTCGGTTCAGCGTTCGACCTGGCCCTAACCTCCACCCTGATCGTGTCCGGCGCCGACATCAGCGACGTGTCGTTCCTCATCTCCGACGACATCTCGCAACGAATGATCGACAAGGCCGCCCCCAACCCTGGAGCGTTCCAACCCCACCCCGCCAACGAAACCGAAACCGGGACACCAGCAAACCCGCCCACCCCCCCAATGCCACAGTTCTACGGCCCCGATTACCGGCCGACCCCACCCACCCCGCTCGACACGGTGGCGACCACTACCGCCACGTTCGCCGCCAACATTGCCGCCGCCGCACCGGGCGACAGACTCGAACTAGCGACCGGCAGCTACGGCGAGTGGGACATAACCGGTACTGGTTTGAACGGCACCGCCGCCAACCCGATCATCATCACCCCAGCAGCGGGCGCGACCGTCACCTTCACCGAGATCGACATCCGGGAAAACTGCTCTCATGTCTGGTTCGGTAACTTCCAAGGCGAAGCCGAACACACCGGTTTCGTCATCGACCGGGCCGGGGGGGGCGGGGCCTGCCTCCGGGTCGGGTGGGATCAGCAACGTAGCGGAACCCACGACCACGAGAGCATCAACGATCTCAAATTCTGCGGCATGCACATAACCAACGTCGGTTTGAACAATGTTGTCATCAAAGGCGGGGCCGACAACATCGACATCGTCAACTGTCGGCTGACCCTCGGCGGTGTGACCGACCCCGACCGCGGCGAAATGATTTACATCGGCCAGGCCAACCCCGCCAGCTACCCGTCAGCCTCGGAGAACATCCTCATCCAGGGCAACATTTTTGAGGATGTCACCGCCGACGCTGTCGACATCAAATCCTCGGACAATCAGGGCATCGACGTACTCGACAACTACTTCGAGGTGGCCGCCCTCGACGGGACCCTGTCCGGGTTCACAAACGGGATTGTGGCCGCCGTCGAAATCCTCACGCAACAAACCAGAGACCCCAAAATTCGGGTCATGCGGAACACGTTCCGAGACATCACCGAAACCGGGACCAACGCCAGGGCTCGAGCTATCACAACGTGGATGCCGATGGAGATCGGTTACAACATCATTTTCCGTACCGATCGGGAATCGATGCGGCTCAAGCAGACACTCTCCACGCTGCCCGCCTGGTGGACGGTCGACGTCAAGTTCGACGTTCACCACAACACCTGCTTTGACCACAACCAAGCTGCCGGCGGTTACGACAACATTCACTTCGAAGCGTTCGACACGGTCGACGCGGCCCGCCTCCGGTTCGTGTCGAACGTCACCGAGGGCGCTGTCACCCTGCCCAGCGGTACCGGGGAGAACTCCGACAATCACTCGGCGGCGATCTCGGATTTCGTGGGGCCGACCACGGGAAGCGCGGACGCGGGCGACCACGTAGGGTCCGGTTACAAGCTGGCGTCGGGTTCGTCGATCCCGGGAACCGCTGGCGCGCTCGGGAAGGTCGAATGACCTTTGGGTGAGTCATCTCACTAGTCGATCGTTTCCCCTGGTCAGATGGCCTAAGGTCTAGTGATCATGGGCGACATAGGCACCCTTGAGGTATTAGGGGCGGTGGTTGGGGCGGTGATCGCCGCGGGATGGCCGGCGTACAACACAGCCCGCCGCGCTGGCCGGGCCATCACCGAGGACCACGACCATAACCGGGCCGAGCACGCCACAATCTTCGGCCTGCTCGGCGACCTCGTCCACTCCATCGCCGCCCTCCGTGAACGAGACGACGACGTGCTCGAACGGCTCGAACGCCTAGAAAGGTCCGACTGTGAAGAGGAATGACATTGTCATGCCGTCGTCGAAATGGTGGGCCAGCACCACCGTCTCGGTACTCACCGCGCTAGTGATGATCATCACCGCCCTCCAAAACGAAGGGGTCGAACTACCCGAGCTCGTCGTACTCGCTGGCGCGGTGATGGGCCCGATCGCGGTCTACCTCAAACGAGAAAACAACCCATCACCCTCAGCCATCGAAGCCATGGGCTAGCCTCACCGGCGAAGCCTCCCTTAGCTTCACCCGCAGGGCCCCCGGTCGACGTCACCCTAAGCACCGGGAGCCCTGTGGCGTTTGGGGATAAATCAGGGGACAACACCCCTGGACAAATTGACCAAACGTATTGTATGATGTGGGTGTGCCCGAAGAACGACACCAAACAGCACAAGAGAAATACCTAGACCAAGTCCTCATCAACCGAGGCAAAGGCAACCTACGGGCCTGCGTCATCGAGTACCGATCCCACGGGTACAGCTGGCACGCTATCGCCGCCATCATCGCCCGAATCGTGAACGCCGGCACCGAACAAGACCGCCTGCGCCGCAACCTGAACCGCTGGTTCAACGACGACCCCGACGTTCTCGCCGCTGAACAACACCGACACAAACCCCGAACCGTCACATAGATCGAGACAAGAGAGCGTGGCCGTTCCAGTCCGTGGCCTGCTGCAAACCCCAAGCGAGCCCCTCGCAAGGCTCCATTGCCTTCAGCAGGTCGCCACGACTCTTGTCTCAACCCCCAGGCCAGCCACCTCTCGCCGCCCCGCCAAGGTGGCTGAGCCTGGGATCCCGCCGACACTAAGGACACCTATGCCCAACAACGAACCCGACCCGACCCCCGTCCGCAACTACGTAGCCGGACTCATCCTCTCGCTCGTCTTCGCCGTCGTTGGCGTTATCGCCATGTTTCTCGCCTTCGCCAGGATCCTCGGCCGATGATCACCGTCACTTGGGGAACCGACGAAGGCCCCAAAGGAACCAACATCGGCGGGCTGGGCGGAATCTTCGCCAACGGAATGCGCTGGAACGACTACCTCGAACACGAGGCCAACGTGAGCGCCAACCACCCAGACCACCTAGAGGCACTCCGCCAATCGATCATCACCAACCGCATTTGGGTTGACGGACGAACCCACCAACACGAAGACAACTATGTGCCCACCTTCAGCGACGGGAAATGGGGTAGCTGGTCATGGCGTGCCTGGGGTGACCTCATGGCCGCCGTCTGGTCAACCGAACTCGACCAAGACCTGAGCTACCTCGATTTCTACATGGGCACACCCGACCCACCATGGGGCACATCATGACCCGCCGACTCGCAGACCTCGCCATCGGCCTAGCCGTCATCGCCGCCGCCGCCATCGTCGGCGCCGTAGCCGCCTGGCTGCTCGTGCTCCTCCTGGCGGTAACCGGCTCATGACCGACACGGCCCCCAGCAAAGACCAGGAGTGGCTCGACTGGCGTCGTGGTGGGATCGGCTCATCCGACGTGGCCGCAGCCGCTACGGGCCTCTATGGCGGCGAGTACAAGGTCATAGCCTCCCGGCTCGGGATCATGGCCGACGAGATCCCGCAAGAGCTAGCCGACCGTGGCCACCGCTGGGAAGGCCCGATCGCCGACGGCATCACCGCACATACCGGCCTGTACGTCGGCGGCGAACAACTCTGGCTCGAGCGCGACGACCGGCCACGGCATCGAGCCACACCCGACGGTCTCCTGTTTCCGACCGACACACCAACAATCGACGAAGCTGTCGCCGGTCTCGAAATCAAGACACGGGGCGCGATGTCGCCCTGGCCGTGGGACTACTACCTCACCCAGTCACAGTGGCAGATGTACGTTGCCGGTCTGCCGCGCTGGCTGCTCGTGGTAGCGACCATCGATTCCGAGCTCGACGAGCCGACCGGTGCGCTCACCCCCGAGATAGTTACCGACATCAAGTACCGGTGGGTTTACGCCGACGAACTACTGCACGCCAACCTGGTCGACTACGCCGACGGACTCCTCGCCAAGATCGACGCCGGTCAACTACCCGAACCGACCGGGCCCGAAGCGTTGCCGTGGGTCAAAGCAGCCAACGCCACCGCCGACCCGATAGCAAGCGCCGACATCGACGACCTGGCCGACCTGATCGAACGCTATGAAGCGCTCAAGGCCGCAGCCAAGGCGGCCGAAGACGAACGCAAAACCGCTGAGGCTGTACTACGGGCCCGCATGGGCGAAGCGACCGAAGCGACCACCAGTGACGGCGCCTGGCGTGTCCGCTGCGGTCTACCGGTCCGCAAGTTCACGGCCCAATCCGAAATCGACTGGCTCGACCTCTACGCCGAACGCCGACCCGAGCTGACCAAGGTCGTACTCGACCGGGCTGCAGCCAAGGCCGAGATGCCCGACGAATACGACGAGCTGAGGTTCCCGACGCCAGATCGGCGCCTGACCATCAAACACATGGAGGACTCATGAAAATACAAGTGAGGCCGCGAGCGGGGGGGCTGTGGGCGTTCCGACTTGTCGGCGGCGACGGCAACCCCATCGGCCACCCCGACGGCGTCGCCGATGCGTGGCCGAGTCGCGCCGACGCGGTCAAGGCCGGAGAGGCACACATAGCGAAACTCATAGACATCAACCGCATGGCCGACGCCCCGTGGGAGGACGCATGACCGAGCAAGCGATCGTTGTCCGCAACAGCGGCACCGCGCCCACCGCGCCACCGCCCGCCATCACCGGCCTGGGGGGCGCGCTACCCGAGGTGCTGCAACTGTGCAACGCCATCGCCGCCGGCGGAGAGCTCGTACCCAAGGACTACCGAGGGAAACCGGGTGCGGTCCTGTTGGCCAAGATGTGGGCCGACGCTCACGGTGTCGACCTGTTCACCGCCGTTCAGAACATCTACCTGATCCAGGGCAAACCGTATGTATCGGCCGCGATGCGGGTCGCGTTGGCCACTGACGCCGGGTTCGAGCTCAAAGTGATCGAATCGAACCGCGAGGTCTGCACCATCGAAGTGTGGCAACACCGCTCAGCTTCGGACGTCCTGCCGATCTTGCGGGGCGCGGTCACATCCCGTCTCGACGAGATGCCAGCCAAGACGCTCAGCAAAGACAACTGGACCAACCACCCCGACGACATGCTGTTCGCTGACGCCTGCCGCAAAGCCGACCGCCGGTACGTGAAAACCGCCGCCGCGCTACTCGACGCCGCCCAAGACTATGCCGACGAACCCGACCCGCTCGACGTCATCGCCGACACACCCGAGCCCGACGCCGACCCGCCGGTCGACGCCGAGATCGTCGAGGCCGACGAAGCGCCTGAACTGACCGAAGAGGACCTTAGGAGCGTCGCCAAGGTCGCGGACCTACTTCGTGCTGCTGGTGAGCTACGGGGCGAAGGCGTGGCCCTCGTGGCTGACATCGTCGCCGACCAGGACCTCGCCCGCGCTGTGATGGCCAAGGTCAGGCCATGATTGCGCCATAATAAGGGTTTGAGGGCCTGCGACCGGTCGGTGTTGTCGGCGGGAACCGCAGGGTTGGCCAGGTCACAGGCCCTCATCTAAATCGATCCGGTAGAAGCAGCCCTGCAGCGGGGGCCAAGCTCAACGGGTCAGCAGCGCGGTGCGTTCAGGTTCCCCCACCTACGCACCGCGCTGCTTCTGTTTTGTGGGCGGTTTAGCCCATCGGATCAGGCTAGCACCCACCCCCTTGCAATGGTACGCTGTAGACACTATGGTAACGCTTATGGCAGATACAGACATATGGCTGACCAACAAGGACGCCGCCCAACTCCTCAGCATCGCTCCCGGCACGCTCCGTAAATGGCGGCTCGCCGACCGAGGCCCGAAGTACACCCGTATGCCTGGAGCCACCCCCACTAGCGGCCACGTCCGTTACCGCCGCTCCGACGTCCTCGCATGGCTCGAGGGGACCGGCCAGTGAGCCCGGTTGTTGTATCTCTATCGGGCGGTGTCGGTTCTTGGTTCGCTGCTCGACGGTGGATAGACCAGCGCGGCCCCGAAGACGTCACCCTGCTATTCGCCGACACCCTGATCGAAGACCCTGACCTATACCGATTCCTGCCATGGGAGGACCAGTGAGCACGCTCGGGCGACACGAAGACCCCCGCGCCCGTGTCTGGGTGCCCCTCTCCGTCGGCTACCTCGACGACCCTGTTATGTCCGCTTGCTCCACCGAGGCGCAGCTCGTCTACCTCCGCGGCTTGCTCCACGCCAAACGGGCCGCCAGCGACGGTGTCGTGTCGCTACGGATCATCACCGGCGCCCTATGGGAAGTCATGGAGCCCGCCGATGTGCGGGCCGCTGTCGACGAGCTCACGGCCGCCGATAAGTGGTTGCGGATCGATGTTGATACCTACGAAATAGCGCGCTGGGCCAAGTACAACGATCGCCCCGACTCGGGGGCGAATCGCTCCCGATCGGGGGCGATGAAAGGGAACCATCAGCGATGGCATATCGCCCGAAACGTTGTCGATCCCGATTGCCCTATCTGTAACGGTGATATCAACCCAGAGGAAGAGGAACCCCAGGTGAATCGCACTGACATCGCCCCCGAGTCGCCCCCGACTCGGGGTACCGATCGCCCCCGAGTCGCACCCGAATCGCTAGAGGGAGAGGGAGAGGGAGAGCTAGATAACCCTCATCTACAGTTACTTAAAGACTCAACCGCCAACGGCGACGATGATGGAAGCAGAAGAATGGCGACCGGTCCTGCCGTCGTAGCTCACAGCGCCCTTAGCGCGCTCGGCCTTCCCGACCCGAAGCCATCGGTTGGCGAACAGCGCACAGTCGAGCGAGCGCTCGACGCCGGCGCCACCGTCTCACAGGTCGTAGACCTGGCCCACAAGGCCGTAGACGCCAATCCGGGCAACGTCCGCGCCTACTGGGCAAAGTCGGTCGCAAACCTCGCACAGGACGTCACAGAGCGCCGTAAGAGCGAACCGAACCCCATGGCCAACATCGCCGGCGACGAAGCGTTCGCCTACCTCAACGACACCCAAGTCAAACCCGAAATCGCCAAAGCCAACCTTGCTGCCGCCCGAGCCGCCCTCCACACCAGGAAAACCACATGACCCCCAACGACGCACAAGCCCTCGCCGAAGCCCGAGCCCTACTCGACAACCTCGACGCCGGCACCACAACCCGCCAACCAATCCGAGACGGCGAACTAGCCCACATGACACCAGCCGAACGCCGAGCCGAGCTCGCCCGCCGATACCGGAGAATGCCGGGAGACGACGCAGCGTGACCGACCTACCGATCCTCATACCCGCCGTCCTCTGCATTCTCACCATCACCGCCTACGTGTGGCTCCAAACCAGCACACCACCACCAACCAAAACCCACACCCGAATTCGTTACCGCGACCCGTACCAAATGAAGCCGATGGGCACCATCAGCAACAGCGTCGAACCCAAACCACGAACCCCCCACACCCACCCCCCCCCCCCCCAAACCACAACCAGGCGACATCCACACCTACCGCCAACGCGTCACCGAACTCGAAAACGAACTAGCCGCCGCCAACAACCTCGCCGACCAACTCGCCCGCCAACTCAAACTCGACCACGACAACCGAGCCGACGCCTAATGCCCCGCCAACCCTGGATAGCCGACCAGCTCCGCGACTACGGACTAACCGTCATCGAAGAACCAGGCTGGAAAGTCCGAGGCCCGTGGACATTCGAACCCCAAGGCGTCGTAGTCCACCACACAGCCTCCAGGAGAGGCTCCGACGTCCCATCCCTACGAATCGTCACCCACGGCCGCTCAGACCTCACAGGGCCCCTCTGTGCCGTTCTGATAGGCCGCTCCGGTGTCTGCCACGTCATCGCCGCCGGCAGAGCCAACCACGCCGGCCGTGGCGGATACCGAGGCCTCACAGGAAACTCGAGTGTCCTAGGCATCGAAGCCGAAAACGACGGCATCGGCGAACCCTGGCCCGACCACCAACTCGCCGTGTTCCACCGCGCCACCGCCGCCCTACTCGACGGCATCAACCGCGACTACTCGTGGTGCTGCGGCCACAAAGAATGGACAACCCGCAAAATCGACCCCGCAGGAATCGACATGAACGACTTTCGCCGCTCAGTCGCTCTCCTGCTCAAACAAGGAGAACCAATGCCCGCCGACCGAACCGAACTCATCAAACAAGCCCAACAAGCCCTGAACGCCAACGGCGCCGACCCAGCCCTCGACGTAGACGGCGACTTCGGGCCACTCACCGCCGCAGCCCTGACCGCAGTGCTTGACACCCTCAACAGCGACATTAACCAGATGCACAGAGACCTTGAGCAGTGCTCAATGTCGCTCGAGGGCTGCAAGACAGACCTACTCGACGCCCAACTCGAAATCGACGAGCTCCCCTACGACATCGCCGACGCCCAACTAGGCCGCACCTACCGCGCCGTCGTTAACTCCGCCATCACAGGCGAACGGTGATGGATACCGCCACTCAGACAGGAGACGAATCGTGAAGATGGCTCTAGCGCTTCTTGAAGCTTTGCTAGTGGGCGAAACCATTGCCGGACGCATCGACTGGGAGCAGATCGAAGACCCGGTAGACCCAGACGGCGACGCGGCCATGAGCATCGTGCAAACTCCGTTCGATCTCCACACGGTGGTTGTCCGATGTGAGCGAACGCTACGCATTGAGGCGGGCGAGTCCGTCGAAGAGTACGACATTGACATAGGGCTCTACTGGGCAGCATTGGGAGCCACAGCCCGAGCCAGTCATAGCGCCACCGATACCGGCATAACGAAAGAGGAACGATGAGCGATGATCTCGATAGCCGCCTAGAACTTGACGCGTCCTTCGCCGCCGGATTCGACGCCGGACTGAAGTACGCCATAGGCGACAACGACCCGAAAGACCAGGCATCGGCAGCCGCACGCGAGACAGTCCTGCGAATCATCGGCTCTTGGCTAGATCAGCGCATCCGACAGAACAAGGGACGCAAACTGCGCTCGACGTTCACCCTGATCGAAGTCCGAGGCTTCATTGCCCGCCTCGCTGACGAAGACCCATATCGGAGGCGACATGGCTGAGATCACCAACAACACCGGGCTCCGACGCAGCGTACGGGCAATGCTGCAACGACTGGAAGATGCCCGGGCCCTCACGCTTGAGGGTGACCCGGTATGGCAAGAAATGCACAACTTGCTTGACGACTGTTCTCGGGCGCTCGACGAGGATGTAGACCTGCTCGCCAGTCATAGCGCCGGTGACCCATCATGAGTAGCGAGCCATGCGAGGCGACTTGGGGGGTCGATGGGTCAGGGATTGCCTACCGATGCGACAAACCCAAAGGTCACCCACCCGGCCGCCACGAGTACAACGGCAACGGTTGGCAGGTCTGGTGGCACGGGCAGATCGGCGTGCATCACCTTGGAGAGGTCCCACCTGATGCTCGCGTGGATGTCACCGGAGATACGGACCCTGATCTGACCGGTCCGTCGATGAAGTACTGCACCAACGTTTACCTGTGCGCAGAGTTTGGCGAAGGGTGCCTGTGCTCCACAGCGGAGCGTCGGGCCAAACGAGACGCCACACATAACGCCGGTGACCCATTATGAAGCGCACGGTTGTCACCGCAGCGACGGCCCTCGTGTTCGGCCTGCTGGCACTCGTCACCGGGTGGTTCTCGTGGTTCGGGGCGGCTCTCATCATGGCTTCGGCAATTGTTCTGGCTGCTGCCGCTGCGGCAGCTCGATACCCACATACCGCCGGAGATAGGAGCGAGTGATGACCGCCTGCAAGCACTGCGGCAGACCCATCCGAGAGCGAGTAATTGAACCTCGCCCTGGTTCGCACATATCCCGATGGTTCCCCGATCTCGGCGAGAAGGCCGACTGCCCGGCCCGGTATGCGGAGTACTGCGAACCCGTGGATAACGCCGATTCCGATGGAGACGAATGATGGATAACGACGAGCTGTTGTTTGCCGAGATCGAGCGCCGACGTCTAGACCCTGAGTTCATGGACCGGCTTGAGCGGATCATGACCGAGAACGCCCACATCCTCAACCGGTTGGAACCTCACCTAGGACCCATCAAGATCGGGTGTCGACGATGCGGCCAGACATACGAGCCGACGACCGAAGACCATTCGGCAACGTGCGAGCCGATTGGATGAGCATGATTGAACTGCCAGTCGACTGGTTCGATTCTCCCGAGCCGTCCGACCCCATCACGAACAACGACCTCGACCCCACACCGCTCGACCCTGGCGACTACGCACCGTTCTGGGACATAGAGCGCGAGTGGATCGAACCACATCCCGACATGGAGGGCTACCGGTGCTCGACCGGTTGGCACCACGTCGCCTACCAGAAACCACCCGTGCCGCCCATGCTGGATAACGCCGATTCCGATGGCGATACAATCGAACCCAATCGCATACACCTACAAGGGAGCGAACCAAATGATCAGAGTCCTACTCCGCCGCGCTGACGACACCGACGCCTACCTGATCGGGGACTTTCCACCCGACCAGATCGACGGCATCGAAGCGCTCATATCCGCTACGGAAATCTTCGATGGCGTAGACGACCCCGAACGACCGGGCCGCATCATTCGCCAGATAGTGCCAGCCGACCCGCCCTCGACGCCGAGATGGTGCCTAGAGCTTGTCTGGTTTGGGGTTGACGATGACTGAGCGCGTCACCATCGAGGGCCGCAACCTGGCCGTGACCGTCGACCAAGACGACGACACGAAACGGCGCCGACCCAAGGCCTACACGCCACGATCTGGGCCAGTCCGTTCGAAGGAAGGGCGGACGCTTGAGCAGATCATTGCTGAGCCGAACCCGTATTGGCCCGAGCAGTTATCCATGGGTCACGCCACTTATGACGGAGACACCGATGGGTAGACAATTGCCGACCGAGTGCGACGAATGCCACGGGATCGTAGACCCGGGCGACTTCGGCGCTGAGGCCACGTGCACCTGCCCCGTGGCGACTAGCTGGACAACGACCAACCCAAATCTGGGGCCAGGCAACTGGCTCTGGTGGTCACAGCACAACGCCGGTGACCCATCATGAACACAATCGAGGATGACGGTTGCTGCGCCCGAGCTGACGGACACCCAGGCCCATGCGAGTGGGAGTGCGGCGACTGTGGCGGCTCTGGCCGATGTCCGTTCTGTATCGGTGGCTGCGGTTGCGACGACGTCGTGAGCTGTGAATGGTGCGACGGCATCCACGCCTGCCCAACTTGCGAGAACGGATGGGTTTATGACTGAGCGTGTCACCGTCGAAGGCCGTGGCCTGGCCGTCACTGTCGAAGAGGCCGACGACCCGAAACGGCGCCGCCCGAAGACCTACACGCCACCGTGCGAGGCCGTCAGGTCACCGCGCTAACCCGAATCGGGACCATCCCACCCCGAACACCTCGAACACCTCGAGCGGTCACGCCCCAACCCCTACGCATCACCGCGCCCCCCACCAAACCCCCGCCAACAACCAGGCCACCCACAACAACCACCGCGCCCACCACCAGCTCGAGCACGACCACCACCGCGCCCCCAACCACCACAACCACGATCAACGAAACCACCCTCACCCAAGCCACCGTCCTCAACCCCACCACCACCACCCAAGACCCCCGCAGCACCACCGGCCCCGGATAGCACACAACACACGTTCCCTACGTGATAATGAGAATCGATCTACACTCCAAATCGGAGCACCCAGCCGACCAGGGGAACCTATGAGCCGATCCGAACACCTGACCCTCAGCACAACCGCCCAATCGGTCACCCTCACCAAAGGCGCCAACGACCAACCCTTCAACTACGTCACCGTTATCAACAACGACGGCGGCACCACCGCAGACGTGTACTTCACCGTCACCGGCGGCGGAGTAGCCCTCCCCGTCATCGCCCTCGCCAGCGACACCATGATCGCCTGCACCGGCCTACCCGTCGTCCCCGTAGCCATCACCGGCAACTACCAAATCAGTCTCTCCCTTGTCGCCTCCGTCGGTACGCCGGCCGTAACCGTGATCGCAGCCTGACCATGACCAACAACTACCCCCCAGCACTGTTCAGGCTCTCCGGCAACTTCGACCCGTCCGTGTACGGCGCAACAGCGTGGTACGACGCCAAGGACCTCACCACCGCCATGGAAACACTCCCAAACCGGATCACCCCCACCGCCGACCCCGCCATCCGAGGCTCAGCCGACGACGACACCCTCAACAACCCGACATTCCTCGCCCACAACGGCAGCAACTACGTGTACTTCCCCGAGGTGGCCCTCAACGGTGTCTACTCTGATGCGTTCGCAACACCAGTCGGAGATTTCACGGTCATCTGGGACGGCGTCCTAGACGACCTCACAGGCGCCACCACACGGGGGCTCGTATGCCAATACTGCACTGGTACAAACCTCCGGGCATGGTCCCTGGCACTCAGCGCCAGCGGGCTCATCACGGTGTACCTAAGTATCGATGGAACAGCCAACGTCACCACTAACAGCACCATAAACATCAGCACCGCCGTCGCAGCAGGCCAGCGGTTCCAACTGAAAGCCGTGTTCGACTTCGACGCTGGCGGGGCAACCGTTACCTACACTGTTTCCACTGACGACGGGGTGACGTTCAACGCGTTCGAAGCTGTCTCTGTTCCAACGGTTACGGCCACCCAGATCTACCAAGCAAGCGTCCCCATGAACATCGGGGCCCGCTACGCCACAGGGGCAACCGGAACCGGGGCAACCGAAGTCCTCGGCGGGATCGTCTACTCCGTCACCATCGAAGGGGTCGAACAATTCGCCCCCGGAGACGACATCGACACATCCGCTGACCCCGATGCTGGGCAAACCGGTTGGACCGGCGGTAGCCGAACGTGGACCGTGCAACGAGCCACCAGCGGGCTCACCACCGCAGTCGTAACCCGCCCCGTCATGCTGTTCGACGGAACCGACGACTACCTACAACTACCAGCGAGTGACACGCCAGGGTTTAGCAAAGCAGCCGGAGAATTCGCGGCGATTGTGGCGTACCGCAAGCACTACACGACAACATCGGCCGATCGGATTCTGTCATTCGAGAGCGCAGCCGATGACGGCGTATATCTAGCGTTTGACGCTAACGACGATGTAGGCACCTACTACGGCGACGGAACGGCAGTGAGCAGTATCCAAGCGACAGACGTAGTCGATGGGGATCTGTCCATCGCGGCAATGTCGATCCCGGCCACCACGGTCGCGGCATACACGTCTGCAGGCGGACTATCCACCCCAACAGCCAAAAGCGGGGTAACTACCGAAGCCGCATTTGGTGCCGGTCGGGTCGCCTCTCAGGGGTTCGCTGTTAGTGCTCTACCTGGCGGTCTCGAGGTCTTTGCCGTGGTCGTCTTCGCCAGCAACAACCCCACCACAGCCCAACTCCAAAACGTCCAACAGCGTCTACTCAGCGGAACCTACCTATGAGCAGCGTATGAAGGCGAACCACCATCGAACGCTGCTGTGCTGTTAGCGGAACAGTACGACGAGCCCGACGAGTCAAGGTTGTAGCCATGCGCCGGCCGTGCATCATGCCAGGCTGCAACAAGCTGTCACTCGACGGGGCCGCCCGCTGCCCAGCTCACCTCAGACAACAAGGGGCAACAAAGAACAGGGCCCGACAATCAAGGGCCCACCCATCACACGGGGCCGCCGCACTAACAAGGCGGGCCCTCAACCACATGGGCTACGGGCGGTGCGCCAAATGCCGGCGGCACTGCATAGCCCCCGCCCTCGAGGTCGACCACATCATCCCACTAGCAGACGGCGGCACCGACCGGGCCAGCAACACCCAGGCCCTATGCCTCCCATGCCACCGCGCCAAGTCAACCGCTGAACACCGAGCCCGAGCCCGCCGCCACTATCAATGATCCATTTGATCATATAGAACACTCAATAAACTCAGTGAATAAACACAAATAGATTTGATAAATCACAGGGGGAGGGGGGCGGGTCACCAACGCGACACACACCCCCCCCGCTATGCAC
>Ga0224508_10000610_pt1 | contig 34687 bp, 63 predicted proteins | sample SF_Jan12_sed_USG_4_FD_170157 | JGI IMG/M metagenome (GOLD analysis project Ga0224508, IMG submission 170157) | Sediment microbial communities from San Francisco Bay, California, United States - SF_Jan12_sed_USGS_21 | ecosystem: Environmental > Aquatic > Marine > Sediment | place: USA...
GAAGATGAAGACCTCGACGTTCCCGGAGAACCGGTCTCGGGCGAACTGGTTGCCCATGCCCTTGGGGGTCGATACCTTGACGACGACGTCTGAGTTGTTCGAGACCGCGGCGTCGACGCCTTCGTCGCGCGGGATCGACGCGGCCTCATCTATAAAGTAGATACCTGAGCGACCACCGCGGCCCATGTCGTCGCCGCCCTCGCCCTTCAGCATGGCCTTGCGCTCTGGGTTGAGCAGCTTTCCTCGGGAGCTGTGCTTCTTCTCGTCCCACCCGTACGGCATCATCCAGGTCGGCAGCTTCTTGTGGATGAGCCGGATCTTCTCGAAGATCGAGTCGGGGTCACCCCAGGAATCGACGAGCTCGAGCTTGCGACTTCCGAACGTGGCCTTGAATCCGTCCTCGAACAGGAACTTGTTGTCGGCCCATCCTGCACAGAGGTAGGTGCAGCCGGCGTCTCGGCTCTTCTCGACGAGCAGGTTTTCACCCGCGCGGTACTTCTCCTCAAGCTTTTGGAGGAACTCGACCTGCTTTGGCCACAGGTTCATGGGAACGAAGGCGGGGAGGCCCTTGGCGCTGTTTCTGGGCTCGTAGCACCAGACCCAGTTATTGAACCACCAGACTACGTTGGACTTCGACTTCGCCAGGGCGGCGAGGACGTGTTCTTCACTCTGTGAGTAGTGCGCGAGGGTTTTCAGCCGCTTGCTGATGGATCGCTGCAAGCTCTCGCGGGTCTTTTTGTGCGAGCTCGTCAATCCGGTTCCTCCAGGAGAGATCCGGCTTGAACGTTAGGGTAGCATCTATCTCCTTGGGTGCGTAAAGCCCAATGAGCTTTGCCCTTTCCCGGACACAGTCCAGAATGCCCCGCAAGAACTCCCCGTTACCCGCGCCCTTGGCGCCTGTGCCCTTGCTCCGCTCCCAGGCTCGCCAGAACTCGTGCTCGACCGCGTCAAGGCGTCTGAGCTCTCGACCTCGAATGGCTGAGACCTTCTCTCGGGTCTCGTCCTCCCAGATTTTCAACAGCTTGTTGATGTCGCTGTGGATGGTTGTGATGCTGACGTCGCAGAGCTCGGCGATGCGGGCCGGGGGGACGCATCGGAGGTAGAGGCGGGAGACCTTGTTGAGCCGCTCGGCGCGGACGGCCGTCCCCGTCTTCTTCAGATAGCGGCGGTCGTTGGTGACGGTCGGACTCTTTCTCGGATGTTGGCCCACGTCTACTCCTCGAAACCTTCTGCTCTGGCCAGTCGGCGCCAGCGGTGCCCCGTCGGCCTGGCCTTGTACCAGGCGTATCCTATCGCTTCCGCCTCCCAGCCAACCTCGAGAGCCAACCTCTCGACCTCTCGAGGTGATGAGTTGGCATAAGCGAGTACGCGTGCTTCACAGCTACCCCTGCAGCCCGCTCTGCGCGCGAGCCGGCCGGTGTGGGCGAACCGGTCCCTGAAGAGGTCGAGCTGGTGTCTCTGGCCTGGCTCAGAGTAGCCCCACCTAGAAAGCACGGCCGTCTCAATCTCGGCATCGGCCCAGCCAAGATCGAACGGATCACGCCCTCGGCGTCCGATGGGGAAATGACCGAACCCGACATCAGCTCCGTAGCGAGTCTCGATAACGTCGAAGGGACGCTTGCTCCGCCAGTCTCGGGTGATGATCCGGATGGTTTCTCGCTCCACATCGCTGAGCTCCAGCAGCTCAAAATTGTGACACTCTTCGAACGCCGGCGTCCAGTAAGCGCGCGCGTCCCCGCACATGGATATAACGACCATCGCAGCCAGCAACGTGATGTAGATGGCGGCGATGGCCTTCCAGAAGATGTCTCTCATGACCAGGTCCATACTGAGTTCCTCTAGCTCTCAGTATATCTGCCCCAGCCCATGGCAGATTTCGCAGGTGAGATCTGGCACCACGAGCTGGCTGCAGGCTGGGCATGCGCCCACCAGGACCATCCCACTGTTCACTGTGACGTGATCGACCGGACCCGTGAGGGTTGGTACTCGTGTGAGGTCGAGCTCGGCCAGGAACAGGCAGCTGCAGGCCGCGTGGGCGAGGTGCTGCAGGCCGGTCTCGGGGTCGTTCTTCTCGCCGCGCATGTAGGCCAGGATGTGGCGCAGCGCCGCGGCCACGTACCGGTTGGGGTCGTCGACCTTGCGCCAGTTGTCGCGGTCGTACTTCTTCGCCCCGTAGTCGAGCACATTGCCGAGCTCGAGGAGCGCGACCGGAGGGAAGAGCGAGAGGTCGGGCTTGGCGTCGTCGTCTTTGATGAAGTCAGTCATCTTTCTGATGCTCCACGACACCGTGTTCGTCGGGCTCCTTCCACTTCCGCGCTTTGTTGATGGCCAGCTTCTTGACGAGCTCGGCGACCAGGTCGACCTCAAGCCAGGAGGCGGCTGTCGCCAGTATCTGGCAGAGAATGTTGTCGAGCTCGCGGTAGATGGTGTGGCTGGCGATATCCAGGCGAACGCCCACGATCTCCTGAAGCCGCCCGAATCGGTGCCGGGTTCGCATGAACGAGCTGGGTGCGAGGTGATGTCGAGTTACGAGCTGGCACCAGAGGAAGAAACAGTCGGCGAGCTCCTCGCCGAGCTCGCCCCTTGAAGCGGTGCAGACCTCCCTGACCTCTCGTTGTAGGTGGTTGAGCGCCCCGTCCTTGCTTCCTTCCGGGAACGTCTTGGCCTGCCAGCGGGTGATCTCCTCGGCCATGTAGCCGAGGGTCGGCCGTGGGCTCTCCTCCTGGAGGCGGGCTAACTGGACGCGCCGGTACTCGGCCATGGCTACGGCCTCGTTGACGAGCTCGCGGTTTCGCGCGAGTCCATCCTCTCGGCCGCTCTCCCATCCCTGGTCGTAGGCTTTCTGGTACGCCTCCGTGAGTCGCTCGTACTCGGAACGGCTCAGAGGCGTTTTGAACTGCAGGAGTCCTGTCCACTGCCCGTGCTTCTCAGACATTCGGCTTCTCCACGAACATGGTGCACTGCTTGTTGTCGAGCCCGTCCTCCGACCTCGGAATGAAGAGCGAGAGCATGTCTGCGATCTCCTGGTTGTCGGTCTGGTCGTAGTTCCACAGAAGGTGCATCAGCCAGACCGGACACCCGCCGTCATCCGGCGGATCGCCGTAGTGGATGCACTTCTCGCAGTACTTGGCCTCGTAGTAGATGCCGGCGTCCCCGTTGGGGAAGTAGCCCATCAGTCACTCGGCTCCGGATCCACGCGCAGCTTCTCAGCGCTGCGGATAGCTTCGTTGACGACCCAGAACAGCTGCTCTTCGTTGACCGCCGCTTCCATCAGGGCGATCTTGATTTTCGAGTACGCCTGGAGCTTCGCCTTGTGGTAGTCGAAGCGGCGCCTGGTCTCTTCGTTCAGTTCGTTCATGGTTTCCCGGACACGCTCCACCGGTGTGCCATCACGGCCACAATGTGTTCGCAGAATTCCGCGAACTGTGTGCCGTGAATCTCGCAGTGCCATTGAGTTCCGTGGTTCTCAGCCTGGGACTTTCGCACCTTCACGAGCCGCCTCGGTTCGGGTCCGGACTCCAGGAGCGTGTACTGCCTCGTCCGCGTCTCCTCGGCCACTATCTTCTTCTCCCGTCTCCTCGGCGTTCTCATTGGGCTGCTCCGTGTTCTTCCACCCGAAGGGTGGCTCGTCGATGATCCATAGATGGCGCATGTGGCAGCTCCGGACCACGTGCTGCTCTGGCGGGTAAAGCTCGACGCACCAAGAGTTGGGCAGTAAATCGGTGCGAATCCGCTGTAAATCCTCCCAGGAGATCCCGTCCGTCTTGTCGTGCCGGTTGACGGTCAGCCGGACGCACGGGTGTCCCTCGTAGTCGTCTCGAGTGAGCTGAACGCCGAAAACGCGGTTGCGCCAGCAGGCGAGCAGTCCTCGGGGGACGCGGTCGTCGCCCTTGGCGAGCTGCTCGCGCGCCATCTCGGTCAGATTCTCCCACTCGCCCCAGTGGCCGGAGAATCGACGACGCCTGCCCTTCTTCTTCAGTACTCGTTGCTTGCTCACCTAAAGCCTCCATTGCCGGGCGATCCGTGACAGCCAAACTAGGCGCTTGACGAGCTCGACGAGGGCGTCCTCCCGGGATGTGGCGAAATTCCCAGTGGCGTAGATGCTCGGCGTTTCGAGGCTGGCCATGAACCCTTCCCGTGCCGGCTCGCCCTCCTCGAGAGGCTTAGCCCACACATCGGACAACTACAGGCAACTCCGTTTGGTAGCGCACCACTTGCCTGGAGCCAGGTGGATCTCAAGGGGGATTCGCACAGCTCGGTTCCCGTCGTTCTCCTCGTAGATCCAACACTTCTTCATGTTGCCTTACCTTCGATGTGGTCGGCCCGCTCGAGAGAAGCACCCGGGAGGCTTCCCCTGGGATTAGATGGGCGCAATCCACGCCGCCTCAACCAGACAACGCCACCTCCTTTCAATAGACGCCTGAATTTCCGCGGGAATCTCGCCCCAGGGCTCACCCAAGGCAGGCCGGTCATTGAGGTCATCGACAATGCGAGAGACAGCTTGAAAAGCTTGAGCTTGTCGAATCTCTCTACTGATTATCGCTTGTTGCCTGAGCGCCGACTCAGCCGCATCACGCCCTTCAGCGGCTGCCTGGGATGCCTTGATCTGTTGACGTAAGAGTTCAAGAAGGCGCCCTATGACGTTAGCAGCAACCTTCCCTGTTGGGTCCCCAACCTTAATCAACTCACACTGAATGATGGCGATCTGTAGTTCTGTTTGACGACCAATCATATCGGCCTCACCCACGCCGCTTCAAAGAGCACACCGATTCTTTTGGACAGGTTCACGCGCCGTTGTGCTCGCTTGGCTGCGCGCTCACCTCGCTTCTCTCGCTTATATTCAATCATCACACTCGCCCTCCTGGTAACGGAACGACCCGGCGAAGCGCCGCGGAGCGTCCCCGGTCGGGGCCCCTGAGAACGGGTAGGAGACAGCGATCCCGTCCTGCAGCGTCAGCCGACCGTCCGAGAGGAAGTCTCGGCCGGGTTCGACGCCGGCGGTGTAGCCGACCCCGAACCCGTCGCTGTCGGTGGTTGTGACGTAGAAGAACCACAGGCCGGGGTTCAGCGTTTGGTCCAGCTCTATCTCGTGCTCGTCGCCGTCGGCCGGGATGTCGAACGCCGTCCCGATCAGCTCCCAGGCACCACTGTCGTCGGACACCCAGACCTCGGCGTCGTGTGTCGGGCTCGGCGCGAACGAGAACTGCGGGGATATGCCGAGCAGGGTGAGCCGCGTGTGAGCGCGGACGCTGAAGCTGATACCGTCCCATCCGCTTCCGGGGGCGTGTGGTGCGGAGATCACCGAGCCGCAGGCTTCGACGAGCTCTGGATCTAGCTCCGGGTCCAGGTCTGGCTCGGTCGCAATCTCGGGTTCTGGATCCGGATCTTCGAGCTCTGGATCTGCATCGACCGCGATTTCTTCGGTTTCGATCGGGGTGCCGTCTTTCTCTTCGCGGAGGTCCATGGCCATCTCTGGCTCAGGCTCCGGATCCTCGGCCACCTCGAGCTCGGGCTCGGCGTCGAGGCCGCAGTCGCAGTCCGGCGTCGGGTGGGGAGCGTCGACCGCCCGGGCGTCTGAGGTACCGACGATCGTCTGGTCCCTGATTGGCAGGGGCTGTCGATCGGGTGCCACGTCCGGAGCCTCGTTGTCAGGCAGCGGCCGAGTCCGGTCGGACGGATAGGTCTCGACCTCGAGGTTGACCGCGAGGGGCTCGGGACACGCCGAGACCAGGAGACAGAGAACCATCAGCGAATACCCTCGAGGACGCGTCCGTCTTGGCATGTGCAAGTCCAGGTGCAGCTCAGGATCGGGCACTGTTCTGTCAGGAAGATGTTGTCGCTGGCGCAGAATCGCTGACAGGTGAGCTCGGGGGGGTCGCCGGACGGGCCTCGCATGAGGATAAGGGCCCCAGACACGGTGAAGAACCCGAAAACGATGAGCAGTGCCCACTTCAGTAAGTGTAGACCAGTCAGCTGCTCAAGGGTTCGATTTGTCATCAGATTTCCTCCTCCAGAACCAGCCAGCCCAGCCAGCCCAGCCAGCCCGGCCGAACCATCGTCACTTCGTACTGGCAGATCTCGGCGTAGAAGCAGCTCACCGGTCGTGGATCCCACTCGTTCGCGAGCAGCTCGTGGTCTGGACTTCGACGGTCGAGCGGTCTAGGAATGGCGTGTAGTCGCTCGAAGTACCGCTTCGTCGCCAGCTCGGCGTGCATCTCCGCGAGCTCGCGGCACGTATAGGCCGCCACCTGCCAGATTCAGTCAGCTCCATGGTCGCCCTCCGGGATTTCGATAGACGGGTCCTTTGCCATGACGCGCAGACACGCCTTGCACGACACCACCGACACTGCGCGAGTGTGCGCACCCGCCTTTTGGATTGCTATGGCTCGGTCGCCCGAGCAGCACGCAGCCCAGCCGGCAAGAATCCGCATCCGCGGTGTCCGCACAGCGCCTGCGTAGTGGATTTTCATCGGTCGTTCTCCGTTAACCGGCGACACCGGATTTCGAGTCGCGAATGCCCTGCGTTCCCTGAGACTAAGAAGATCATTTGAATGGTATCCAGTAGTCGGGGTGTTCGAGCGCGAGCTCGAGCAGGTACCCCACCTCGACCTGCTCGGTGCCGGAGGTCTTGTAGTCCTCGCAGTAGAAGAGACCCTGAGCACAGGCGGCTCGCTGGCACTTGTCGCAGACGGTCACCTCGGTGGCGGGATGGAGCTCGGTCCGCCACATCCGTTTGCGGGCCTTCCTCGCCTTCTGCCCGCAGCTGCACATACGCGGGTCGTTGCCCCACTCTCGTGTCATCTGGGGACCGACCAGCTGGCAGCTCCAGTCCGGGCACCAGTGCCAGCCCGGGCCCGCGTACTGATTGAGCGCCTCAAGCAAGGTCGACACGTCCTCGGACAGCGACATCTCACGCGAAGATCGGCTAAGTTTCTTCATCCCTTCTCCTTCTCGAAGAGCAGGCCGTACCTGACGGCCTGCTCCAGCCACTCCCTGATCGTGCAGGCGATGCGTGTGTAGGTGAACTCGTCGACCCGTTTGCCTGTGAATGACTCGAGGTCCTGCTGAATAGCGATCGCGATGGGGGCGGGAAGCACGTATCGTCGAGGTATGCGCGCGACCATTCGTCCCGAGCTCGTCTTCGAGAACTCGATCAGCGGCGTGGACTTCGAGCTGGAGAGCTGCTCGGGCCGGGGTTCCAGCACCGCGTCGAACATCACCTCCTTGACTCGGGCGGGGTCGATCACGACCCACCAAACCAGGTGTAGTTACAGGCCTGGCGAATCGTCTTCGCCCTTCCCCCGATCTTGAGGGTCCTTCCGGACCGCTCGAGGGTGACGCTTCCGTCTTCCACACGAATGACCTCGACACGAGCCCATGCGAGTACGTGTCCAAGATTCTCGTCTTGCTCTATCTCACGGCGCAGCCGCTCGACCGCAGATGACGAGTCACCCTTGATTTCAATCGGTCTCTGTCTTTGATTCAGATTCATTGGTCCTGACCAATCTTCGAGCAGCTGTCGAAGCACCTCGCTTCGGGTGATCTTGAGTCGGGGGAGCTCGGCCTCCAGCTGTGCACGGCGCTCATCGACCCGAGCGAGCAGCTCGACCCCGATTCGGAAGGTGATGAGCTTCGTGTTCTTCACGTGATGTCCTCGAGGATCTCCAGCGCACCCTCCATCACCTCGTCGGTGTCGACCGTGTCCGCCTTCAGCTTCTGGTAGCACTCTGGACACGCCCAGCGGACGTCTCCGTCGTCGGACGAGACGTCGACCCCCAGCGCCGTTGCCATGGGCTCGAGGTAATCGAGCTCGCAGTAGTGGCATCGCACAACGCGTGACCCCGACTGCGCCGCGTAGATCTTTGCGAGCTCTGTCTCGGACCTCCGTAGTCCCTCGATCAGCATCTGGATCACCCGGTTGGCTGGCTCGGTGTTGAACGGAAGATAGGCCTCCATCGCGGCCTCGAGTCGCTCGTCGAAATCACTCATAGACCTTCCCCAGGGCGAGGCGCCGATCCTCGATGAGTCGACTCAGGTCGCCCCTCCCGACCGTCTGACGGTAGCTGTATCGCTTCCCACTGCCGTGGTCGGTCACTCGGTCGTTGGGCTCGTGGTAGGACCGCACCACTCGTTCGCCGGCGGCGAAGCGCTCCGCGTCGTCCTGGTTCACGTAGAAGGCCACAAGCTTGTCCGCCAGCTTCAGAAAGGCCGCCTTCTTGTTCTGGTGCTGCGACCTGTGAACGCGGCTCTCTGAGCTCAGACCCGACTCGATATGGGTGATGCGACACCCCGAGCTCGTCTTGTTCTGCTTCTGCCCGCCTTTCCCTCCGCAGCGGAAGTAGTCCACTCGGAAATCTCGGCGCCTGGCGCTGAAAATCAGCCTTCGCTCACTCATCGCTCCGCTCCGGATAGACCATCTCCAGCCCTTTCCCGAGGGCCTCGGCCGTGAAAATGACCGAGCCCATGTAGTAGGCGATGTCGTTGAGAGCGAAGGCCATCACCGCCCGGATGTCATCGGCGTCTTCCGCCCCGGATACGGCCTCGTTTCGGGTCCTCCTCAGCTCCGCCAGCAGGTCGAGTTTGGTCTGCAACGCCTCTCTGAGCTCATCAGCCATCTCCCATCTCCGTTATGGCGCACGCTAGGCGCCGAAGCTGCGAGGCAAGGCTCATCCTCGCCTCCTCCCGGGTCTGCCCGTGGTCGATCATCAGCGGACCCTTCCATACATGCGACAGCTCGACGAAGTACCCGTACGTGTCGCTCTCCCGATTCCGAGTCACTCGAACCCGAAAGTCGCTGAAGCCACCAGGCTGGCCCCTAGGTCTCCCCATCTCCCTCATGTCGGAGCACTCAGCTTCGCCCGCTCCACCTGCCCGTACGTCAAAAGAGACACGTATTTACACTTCCCCCGCAACGCCGCCCGAGCTCCCGCCCGACGATCCACAACCCCCACCGCTCCCACAACCTTGAAACCCGCCTCGATACAACCCTCCCGCACCTTCAACAGCCGCTCTCCCGTACCCACAACCCCGTCCAGGATCACCACGTCGTCCCCCGCCACCTCCGCGCTCGTGGACACCTGCCCCTTCCCACGAACCGGCACCGAGATCCCGAAAAATGGCGCCACCTGACGATGCGCCCCCGCCGACAACACCGGCCCCAGTAAATGCTGACCCCCAGGATCAGCCACCGCCACCGCGTCAGCACTCCCAAACTCCTCGTTGATCAGCGCGTGAAGCTGAGGACCCAACAACAAATACCCAAACGGGTGCATCGTCACCGCCTCCAGCGAGACGTGCGTCCCCTTCAACCCAAAACGCTTGATCACGAACGCCAGACGACGAAGCTCCTGATTCATATCTCCACCGACTCCCTCGAAAGCAGAACCCGCTCGATGAGCTCTATCGGCAACAACATCAACCTCGACCCACCAAGCTCCAGCATCGCCAGATTCCGACCTCCAGAGGTCACGTAACCGGCGAAAACCAACGCCTCACCATAGCCAAACAACATCACACGATCCCCAGGCCTGAGCACCAGCTCGTTGGTGTTGAGCGGGCTCAAGAACCCACCAGCCTGTAGTGAATGCGCCCCTCGGGGTGCAGCGCCGTCTTGCTGACCTGACCCGCATTAAACAACTCTGCGAGCACCCGGTGAACACTCGATGAACGACGGTCCAAAGCCACCGAAATCTCACTTTCAGTGCGGTACTTCTGGTCCTTCATCAAATCGACGATTTGATCCCTGATCGTCATCTGTCATCCTTCTGCCATCGAACCCAGACCGAGTACTCGTGCCCGGCCGTCCAAGGACCCGTCAACTCGGTGTGCGGCCCGATCACCGGCCTCTTCTCCAGGTCGAGCAGCGTCGTGTGGAGCAGCTCTGAGAGGGCCCGGAGCTGATCGAAGGTAATGGCCTCCGTCTGCCCAACGCCCCAGGGGTCCTCCGGGGCCGTAATGACCAGGTCGTAACGGTCCTCGTCCGGAAGCGACTCGACCTTCGCGTCTGGGATGATCTGCTGGATCTCGGAAATCATCTCATCCAGAGAGGGCACAATCTCCACAATCTCTAACCAATCCATCAGGGATTCTCCTTGGACTCCACGCACTCCTCTGAATCGTCAGGTCTCCCGTGTATTACAACGTAATACTGAACACCCACCCCAGGTGTGTCAAGGTCCAACACCATAGGTGTTCCTGAAAACTGTAGGTGCCCAATTCTAAAAAAGTTTCAGAATCAAGGGACGAGAGGCACGTGGGTCCACCCCCCGCGAGGGGGGGTCCCCTCGGGACTGCCCCTCGTGGGGCCCCTGACCGGATCCGGACACCCCGCAGGCCCAGCAACCACGCGGATTTCCGGGCCTGTCCACTTCTGGACACCCCCGTGTTTCACCGCCGACCGGAGGCGGAACGCGGGGTGACAAGCCAGCTTGACAGTCCGAGGGGGCTCTTTCGACGGCCGACCCGGGTAACACGCCGGATTCATTGGCCTTTTGCTGGGGTCTGTTGACCCCAGGCCCGGCCGCGCGAGCGGCCGGCCTGGTCCCGAGGCTTCTTCTGGCCTTTCGACCGTCATGGGTAGCGGGGATGCACTGCCCGCAGCTGTCCGGTTGGGTCGCGCGCGGGAGTTGATGTCCCGGTTTGGTGAGCTGGTGAGGGTTGTGAGCTGGTGGGCTCTGGTGGGGGTTGTTGTGAGCTGGGGGCTCTGGTGGGGATTCCCTTTAGCTCTAACCCCCTCACCCCCTAACCCCCTATGCCCCCTTTGTCTCATCACTTCTGGTCGGCAGTCAATACCCTACCCCTTTGGGGTAGTGTATGACTGGTCTGGGCCATCAGCTAACCCGTGGTAGCCTAACGGGAATTAGCCTTTCTTTCCCCTGTGGTGCTTTTTTGCTTGTGCTCTGCTACATGTGCGTCTAGTATTGGCCTTGACGGTTGGGCAACGGAGCCCGGCCGAGAGAAACCGCCAGCCGACGAGCAGAGACGATGCAAGACACACCGACCGGCCTCTTTTTCATCACTCGGGACCGCCAGACCGGTCAGCAGTACGACACCTATCCTCACCGTCTCACTGAGGCCTCTAGCCTTTCGTCGAACTACGCTACTCAGCTTTCGACGATGGATCCGGCCGACTCGGCACAGTGCTGGGTCGCTATCAGCAACCACGAGTACACGCTTTAAACCGCCAGACGACGAGGTAAGACCATGCAGAACACTACCGCCAGCAACCTACTTTCCCCTATCGACAGCATTCTGATTTCCGGTCGGGCTCGCACCCGGGCTTTGAGCCTTGTAGCGCTGACTGACTACGCGACCTTCGAGATTGACGCGGCTCGGGGTGTGACGGTGGGCGCCGTCGACTTCTCGCCGCACACTCTGGAAGTGATTAGCTACGACTATGCCGAGGGTCTGGCCGCGTTTGACAGTCCGTCTTGGCATCCTGGACTGCTGGGGCTGACTGCCGAGCAGAGCGGAGATGAGGCGCTCAGAGCGCTGCTGGCTGACTGCTACGTGGGTCGAACCGACCGGAGCCCTGCCGACTGTTACGACCGGCCCGGTATTCACACCGTCTACGTGACGACTAACGAGGCCGTCCAGTATCAGACGTGGGGGCTGTGAACATGTTCGCCTGCGTCCTAGCAGTTGGAATCGGTCTGGCCACGTCTAGCGCTCCACTGGCGCTAGTAGCTGGGCTAGTCACGTCGTTCGCTTTCTACCGTCCACACCCAAGAGGAAACCGATGAACACACCGTCTAAGCCCGGACATCAAATAGGAGCCGCTGTGAACCGCCGTAACCGCAAGCCACGCCCCGCACGTCCCGAGAGACGGACAACTGACGTCTACCCTACCCGATAGCGCACCCGGGACAGCTCGGGTGCGCGATGGAGCCTTCAACTCCGAAACCGCCAGCAACGAGGTAAGCACATGCAGAACTTGAACGTCACAGTCACAACCGGACCGAACAGCCTTCCCGTTGCCAAGTCGCTCGTGCGCCGGGCTGAGAATCTCGGCAAGGGAGCGCGCTCGCTCCTTTCCATGCTGCAGCCAGGACAGGTTATCTACCGACGCGAGCGCGGGCCCGCTGGCCCCTATTCGGGCCGGACGCTCAGCAACGGACACTGGGCGTTGACTGACAGCCTGACCGCCTCAAAGGCCTTTCAGCGGCTATGGGACAAGGCTAGCAAGCTGGCCGAAACTGGGCTGAGCGATTGCCGCGACGGAGCCGATTTTGAGCGAGTCACTCCGCCAGACCGCTATCAGCCGTGCCCGATTCGACCCGATGTCACGGTCGAGCTGGCGAAGCCCTACAAGGCCTCGGCCAGCGAAGGCGTGGTTTTGACCACAACAGAGAAAGGCACACGCGTTGCGTTCGATCTGAAGTACGTCGCGCCGTTGCTCGCTTGCGGGCTCGAAATTCGACCCTGCGGTGAATACGAGCCGGCTCTGTTGTTTGACGACGGTGAGATGGTCGGTCTGTTGATGCCGCGCCGTCTGTAGCCTCACCAGCGGGCCGGAGCGCTGAATCCGGCCCGCGAGTGAGTCTGTAGAACCGCCAGAAACCGCCAGACGAGGTTAGACAATGCCGCAGCACAAGATACTCGCCGTTACCAGCAAGGCCCGATTCGGGGCACACGTTAGCTCGTACAACGTGTTTCGCGGGCGTAGTGTCGACGGGACGCCGATTCTGGCCGTTATCTCCGGACTGACCCGCCGCAAGTCGCGCCGCAGTAAGAACGGCAAAACGGGCCCCATGGCGCAAGTTTCCGTGTACGTCGACAACGGCGAAAGCCCGGGCTCGAACGTCCGAAGCGGCGCCGACAAAGGGGTGTGCAACGACTGCCCGTTGCGACCGTCCGAGGCCTCGACATGCCGAGAGTGTGGGCATGCTGTCGCCGTCGGGCCGCATATCTGGCAGTGCAAGGAATGCGGCACGTGGAATATCAGGTGCTACGTCGTCACCGACAAGGGTGAGGCCTCAAAGCACAAGGCTGCGGAACCGCGGCCGGTCGATATGTCCGGAGCGCTCGCTGTCATAGCCTCAGACCCGTCAATTCGGGTTCGGTTCGGTAGCTACGGCAATATGTCGAACATCCCACGCGAAGCACTGGAGCCGATGCTACAGGCGTGTGCCGACCGTCCAAAGGGGTGGACGCTTTACGAGCACCGTTGGGCGGATCCGCGCTTTCAGTGGTTGCGAGCGTACGCGATGGCGAGCGTTTCGAGCCTGGCCGAAGCGCGAGAGGCTAGCGCGCTCGGGTGGCGCTACTTTCGAGCCCGCGAGCCCGGGGAGCCGCTGCAGCACAATGAAGCCGAGTGCCCGTCCGCGCGTGGGGTCAGTTGTTACAACTGCGGCCTATGCAACGGCGTAGGGACCGACGAGAGGCGGGCTCGCGTTCGGTCGATAACGATAACCGGTCACTAGGGGAAACCGATGACAGCTCTACTCATCGCAACGCTAGCGCTTGCGAGCGCTGACCCCCTCTGTTGGGTCTATAACGAGCCGGAGTGAGCAGCGGGCCGGAGTTTGGCGGCTCCGGCCCGCGACAGAGCGACACCGGCCCGACGGCCGACAGAAAGGGGGTGCGATGGAGTTTGACACCGCGAGTCTAGAGGGGTCGGGTGCACTCAAGGCGCGCGTTGACCTATGCGACGCGTTGACAGTCGCCGGCGCGTTACAGCTGGCCTACGTGGCACTCGGCGTCGTGGGAGCAAAGCTGCTAGTGGAACAACGGTCGGAGCGCCGCGAGGCCTGCGCATTGGCGGAGTTGGTCGGGGCATTGGCCGAACGGGGGTCAGTCGACCTGGGGCCTCGAGACCTGGGGTCAGTTGACCCGGGGTCGACCGACCCCACCCCCTCTGGGGTCAGCTGGCCCCACCCCCCTCGACCGCGAGGCCGATCGAGGGGACGGACACAGGGGACGGACACAGGGGACGGACACAGGGGACGGACACAGGGGACGGACACAGGGGACGGACAACGCAACAGCCCCCAATCTGGGGGACGGACACAGGGGACGGACATGAGAAGCAACCGGATGATAGCAAGGCTCGGCGTATTGGTGCAGTGGCGGGGCGAGACGGTGCACGTGAGACTCAGCGACAAGGCCTCCGAGGCCCTGGCTCGGCTGGTCCCGGAACCGCAGCTGCAGAACGCGTTACTTGGAGCAATCTACGCCGGCCGGGAGCCGGGAGGCTTCGTTTTCCAGGTACTCGCTGACAGCGGCAGCCGGGCCTACGCGGCGGCCGACGACCACAACAAGCCCCACATTCCGGGCATGTGGCAGTGGCTTTTCAGCTACGCTCCGGCCGCCACCTGGGGGAGTGCCGAGCGCGTGATCGCCTGGCTCGACGCAGAGCGCACCGTCAAGTCGATCGAGGGAGTCAGCGACCGGGCGTAGCGCCGAAACGCCCCTTCTGGGGCGTCGGCCCGGGACTGACCGCCCAGGCCCTGAGGATGGCAGGTCACCGCCAGAAACGACGAGGAGACACAGATGACCAGCACCGAATTCCGACACCTGATGCGATGCGAGCCCGTTCGACGCACCGGCCTGGGCCAGATGGGCTGGGAGCAGCGCACGGACGGCAAGTGGTACCTGTACCCGCCCAGCCTGCACGGGGAGGCCGAGGCCCTCGAATTCGACACCTGTGAGCAGGCTGCGGCCGAGGCCTGGCTGCGCTGTGTCCAGCGCACCGACGACATGACCCACGGCGGGCCCTACGACCGCGGCGGGGCCGACTACTGGTACGGCCGGGGCCGCTGCCCGCACTACTACCCAGAAGGGGCGTACAGGGGCGAGCGGGTGACCCCTCCGAATATGACCCGGGCCCGGGTGGCCGAGTACCACGCCGGGTACGACCGGGCCGAGGCCGCTGGCGACCAGAAGGACTGGCGCTAGGGGACGGACACACACAGCAACTGCAACACAGGGGACGGACATGCAGACACAGAAAACCAACGACAAGCAGGAGCGGACCATCAGCTGTCCGCTCTGTGACAGCGACATTCTGTTCTCGGTCTTTCTGGACTTCGTTGGGTGGGGCGTCCACCACCTCCAGGTCTGCATCTGGGACGGGAAGGGGCTGGACATCGACTACGACATCGACGCCGGCGACTGCAATATCGGGGACGCCGAGCATGTAACCTACGAGGGCGAGCCGCTGTTCCACTGCGGCGACTGCGGCTCTGAGTTCACGGTATCCGAGACTACCGGGCAGACCCGGGTGGTTTACGACGCAACCTGAAACACCGCCAGACGACGAGGAGACACACATGAAAACCAAGGTAATCAGCCACGCTATCTCGAAGGGGCGTCAGGACGTGCTCCTGACCGCCATCCTGGCCGTCGACGAGCCCGGGTGTCTGGAGCGACTCCGGATAACGATCCGCTCAGACAGCTACGAGCAGCAGTGCTACGCCCGGATCCACCGATGGGACGGGGACCAGTGGCAGCTACTGCACTACCTGCAGGACCGCAACACACCGAATAGCCTGGCTTACAGGCGCAACGACGACGGGATCCACCCGCGTCACTTCGAGGATGACTACAACGAGCTGCTGCGGGTGGCCGAGGCGGTGCTGCGATGAGTCAGCAAGAGCAAAACGGACTCACCGCCAGCCTGGTACGGCTGGCGCGACCAGACAGGGGACGGACAATGCAGACCTGGACCACGATAGAGATTCTCGGCCTAGCGGCCATGCTGCGCAGCAGGCGGATTGAGGGCGTCGAGCAGGACAACGGGACCATCACGGGAGTGTACGGATACTCAGGAACGGTTTTTTTGTTCTGGGATGAGGCCGCCTCCGGTTGGTCCTGGCTGGTCATCAATGGCGAGGAGCGTAGTAACGGTCGACTGACCGACGCGGTTGATATGGACCGACTCCACCTGGCCATCGGTGCGATGATTCGGTGGCAGATGAACCTTTGCCCGGACTGCGGGGCGAGAGTCATTGTCGCCGGCCAGTGCGTTCAGTGCTGCGTCGAGGACGAGAAGCGGCAGGACTACTGACCATGAAACGACTCTTCGAGGTCACAATCGAGCGCACTCAGCTGCACCGGCTCAAGCTGTCGGTCTGGGCAGAGGACGAGGACGACGCGATCGACCTTGCGCACATCGACATCGACGAGGGCGACCCCCCGTGGGGGGAGGCCTTCCACACCGACACCGAGGTCGAGGACGTGCAGCGGGTCGAGCTGGACGAGCAGGAGCTGCACGACGCGCAGGAGCGACTGCGCTGCAACTGGCAGCCGAGCAATCTCAAAGACAGGGGACGGACATGAGCGACACACCCACAATCATCTACCCGAGCGCAGACTCACTCGACAGCGGGGATTGGAGCGCAGACTCAGGCTACAGCGTCAGCCTGTACCTGCTGCCGGCGGAGGAGACCAAGAGCGGCTCGGTCGAGATCTACGCCTACAGCGGGGTCGGCAATATCGGGACGCCGATGCCGGCGTTCCACGGCCGTTGGTTCGGGTTCGGGAGCTACGGCGTGAACGTGTGCGGGCAGAGTGTCCTGGACGTCCTGAAGGGCATGGAATCACAGCTGCTGGCGGTCGCCACCCACTACGAAGGCACCCGCTGGGACGGTCGCAACCACGTCGGCGTGTGGGCGGACGAGGACGACCTCGGGGTCGGCAGATCACGCCACCAGCTTTACTGGTCCTGGTGTGACGCAGAAGACCGGCTGCGCTCCTACTGGGACGCCATCGACTGGTTTGGGCACGCCTCGATCTGGTGGCCGGAGCTGTGTCTGGAGGCCGGGATCGACCCCGAGCGCGCCCTGGGATCCGACTGGGAACAGGTGGCGGAGCACGTCGGAGCGGTCGTCGAGCCGCTGCAGGACGAGGCGGTGTCGGGCACCGCCGCCTACGCCCGCGAGATGGCCAAGACCTACCGATCTGAGAACCTGGGGGACGGACAATGACAACGAGCCAACCACAAGAGACGATCGCGCAGCCCATGCTCCTTCACTGCCCGACTTGCGGCCTAGTCGACAGCTGGACGGCCGACGAGGTCTTGGCCGCCCTCCAGAATGAGGTGGTCGGCTGGGGTTTCTTCGACGAGGGGGACGAACAATGAACACGCGAAAGAATCCCAAGCGGTTCGTTCGGGAGGGCGCCCTGTATTACGCCGACAACGGCCGCGTGATCTGCGCTCGTTGCGCTGGGATGTCCGCCACGTTCACGGGCCGGGACATCTCGGGGCAGCGGATCAAACGGGTGGACCTACGGTGCGCGCAAGTGATGGCGGAATACATGGGCACGGCAAGGTGCGAGGAGGGATGCACCGTCCTCGCGACGATCAACGGGTCGGACGGGTGGCCACAGGGCTCGACCGCGCCGACGCGAGGAGGCCAATAGGTGTGGGTCCACTTACCGAGCGAGGGGACGGACATGAGACCCCGCGTGCTAAGCAAGCGATTCGACAGCCTAGTCGAGTGCTGGCGATACTGGAGGAGAGTCATGGACCTGAGAAGAAAGGCCATCGCGGCCACGCTGCGGCTGGCCAAGTGGATCAAAGACAACCCGACACCGAGCAAGGTCGAGATGGCCGCACTCGAGCGGCTCGACGAGGAGCAGCAGAACGCCGTCAGCGACTGGGACCAGGCCCTCTGGGACCAGTGGGAGGGGACGGACAGGAGGGACGAACATGGGGCATGAGAAATACGTCATCGAAACGCTCGACCGCGAGGCGAACGACCGCGAGGTCGACAAGATCCAGCAGCAGATGGAACGACGAATTCGGTGCCTGGAACTCACCCGAACCCAGAAGGACGTGCTGCTGACGATGCGGGACTCGCCCTTCACCACGAGCTGGGAGGGCCTCGAAGAAATGCTAGGACGGACAATCTGGGAAGGGACGCGCATCGCCCTGGTCTCGAAGAAGCTGGTCCATGAGCAACTCCGGAAAGATCACCGAACGTCCGTCACACTGACAGGGGAAGGCCTACTGGTGGCCTGCTACCTATGAGCTTGGCTCCAGGTACCTAGCCGTGGTACACTGGGTGCGACGTCAACCGCCAGACGACGAGGACACACATGGCAACCGCAAAGCGACCCCACGCCCGCTATCGAATTGTTGGACTGCAGCCCGTTGGTACCTGCAGCGTTTGCTCTGCCTCCGGTGGATACCAGTGGGGCGGGCGCGAGTACTGCGCTCGACACTGCAGCGAGGAGGTTCGGGTGCGCACGCTGATGCGTCGCGGAGTGACCGCCCTCAAGCAGGCCCTAGGAAGCGATTACAGCGTCCAGATCGAGATCGTGGAGCGAACCACGGGACGTCGGGCGTAGACGATTCTGTATCGGGACTCCACACTTAGGGTGTGGAGTCAGGAGGAAATCCAGATGGAATATGGTGAATGGAACCCGCTCCCCCAGCCGATTCTTCGGCGCGACGTCGACGACGAGCTGTACGCGACGGTGACCATTGAGCTGCGGTGGGGCGACCTCGACAAGATCATCAGAGCCTTGGCCTACGACATCCTGACCGATGGCGACGGCACGACGGCAACCATCGAGCAGGCGCGAACGGTGATCGAGAAGGCCTCGCTGTTGCGTCGCATGCTGCAGGCGCAGGACGCGCGAGAGGCCGAGAGCCGGGCCGCGCTTGGGAAGGGGCTATGAAAGCGCTCGCATACATCCGGGTATCGACGACCGAGCAGGCCAACGAGGGCGTGAGCCTCGACGCGCAGCGCTCGGCAATGGAGTCGTACTGTCAGCTGCGCGGCATGGAGCTGGAGGCCGTCTTCGAGGACGCCGCCGTCTCAGCGGGGACGCCCTTGGCCGACCGACCGGCCGGTGCCGAGCTGGTGGCGGCGGTCGAGAGAGGGGACGGACAGGCCGTCGTTGCGCTCAAGCTCGACCGGCTGTTCCGCGACGCTGGAGACTGTCTGGACGTCACGCGTCGATGGGACGGACAGGGAGTAGCACTTCACCTGATCGACCTCGGCGGGCAGGCCATCGACACGTCCACGGCCATGGGTCGGATGTTTCTGACGATGTTGGCCGGGTTCGCCGAGATGGAGCGCAACCTGATCCGGGAGCGGACCCAGGCAGCGATGGACCACAAGAAAGCGAAGGGGGAGCGGGTCGGGCACATCCCTTTCGGGTGCACTGTGGCCGCTGACGGCGTCCTCCTGGAGGTCTGCCCGGCGGAGCAGGACACGATTGAGGCCATGCTGGCGAGGCTCAATAACGGGCTCTCGTTGCGCGCAACGGCCCGTTCTCTAAACGAGGCGGGCTACACCAATCGGGGGCGGCCCTGGAGCTACAGCGCCGTCAACCGGATCTCGAAGCGGGAGGCGTCATGAGCGAAAGGCAGGAGCAATCGGTGGAGCAAGTGATCGAGCAAGCGAAGGCGGAGTTTCTTGAACTGGTCCAGGCGATGGACTGCCCAACCGAGCTGTACCGAGCGCAGGCCTTTCTGGGCGCTGCGTTGGGGGCGCTAAATGGGATCGAGAGATTCGAGGTCCAACTGGCTCGCTGGTGCGTCCTGGAGGCGCTCGGGGCGCTCGAGGCGCGCGCTCACTTCCAGGAGTAACGAGCATGAAAGGACTGAACGACCATCAGACCGATGTGATGGGCGCCCTGCTGAAGGGACGCGAGCGCTGGGAGGTAACCCTCGGCCACACGCCCCCAGAGGACGGCACACACCGAGCCTGGATCGAGAGCCGGATCAAGACCTACAACCAGGCGCTGGAGGCCCTGAAGCTCCGCTGGGGAGTCGTGGCAAAGCGTCTGTCACGGAAGCAGCGGGAGGCCATGCGCTTGGTCGCCGCGCGCGGGCATGTCGCGATGGGTTTCGAGCCGATGTCGGAGCGAACGGCGAAGGGACTGGCGAAGATCGGCCTGGTCGAGCTCGTGCCCGACGACGACCACTATCAGGACATCTACGTGATTCTGACGGAGGCCGGGAAGGTCGAGATGGGCGCCTGGTCGAGACCGAAAACCGTCCACCGGACGGAGAACAAGTTCAGGCACCGGAAGGCCTGAAACGCAGCGACGACGGCACCCCCACAGTTACCGTCGCCGCCAAACAGAAAGAACACGCAACGCAGTCAACGTAGCAGGAGGTAGGGCAAAATGGAATTCACAAAGACAGTCGGGGAGGCGGCGACTAACGAGGAGATGGAGGGGACGTACACGCTCGTAGGCGAGCCCGAGTGGGTGACTCTGCCCGAGTCTCTGGGTGGGAAGCGCCTGCTCTGTCTGAGCGCTTACATAGCGCCGTGCGCATGCGGGGGAGTCCACCTCTCGAAGTGGCGGACGCTAGAGCAGGGGTACCTCGTGGTGGAGTGCGAGTCGCTCAACCAGTTCATGTGGTTGCGGCACGAGGGGACGGACAGCCCTGGGATGTTCTGCAAGCGGGGGCAGTGCGTCGACGGCCCGTGTCGCATGTGCGGTCGAGAGCCGCGCGACGAAGAAACCTACGGACCCCATCCGGAGGGGTGGGACCACGCCAACATCTGCGCGAGCTGCTGGGACGAGCTGACGGGGGAGGAGGAGGGCTGATGTCTGAGCCCAGCCACGACATAGACCTGGCCCTGGAGGCCCTGGTCGGGACGCACGTCCAGACGCGCGCTTGGCGGACGACCAAGCGCGGCGTGCGCGTGCTCAAGACAAGGGACGGGCAGGGCGGATTTCGGGGCACGATCGAGGCCCTCAAGTGGTGTCGATACGGCCACGTATTCCAGATTAGAGACGACCGGACGCAGGGGACGCACTTCGTACCGGCCTTGGCCGTGCCGGTGGCGGCCAAAATCATCAAAGGGGGAGCAACATGTACGTAGAACCGGACCCGAAGGTGGTCGCTGAGCAGGAGCGACAGAAGCAGGCGATGTTGGCGCGAGCTCGCGCTCGGAAGAGCGACCTCGATAAGGGCGAGCCGCTGGTCATCGAAAAGCGTACCAACGACGACCTGCACCACAGTGACATCAGCAAGCTGTGGCTGGTGTGTGAGCTGCTCTCGACCGACTGCCCAAAGCTCCCTCTGAGACTGGAACGATGCGCTACCTGCGGCCACCACTTCGAGGTGCAAAAAACCTGGACCTGGATCGAGCCAGGTTTTTTGTTCGGCGCTGAAGCGTGCGAGGGGACGGAGTACTGGAATCGACGAAAGGCCGGTTGTAGCGGTTGCCCGATGGGACCGGCCGTGCCGAGGCAGGCGGGTCTGGTTTGGGTGAGTCCGGAGGACCTTCAGGCCGAAGAGATCGTTTTGCCGATACCGTCGATGCCGGACCCTGCCATCGAACCAGGTTTCACCTGGTGCTTCGTGGCTGTTCGCGACGGTGACGTCCGCGAGATTCACAGCGCTCTGATGGTTCGTCGAGTCGACTACATCCTGGGCCACTTCGAGGGTGAAAACTACTACGGCGACATGCTTGTCAGGGACGAGCTCAAGCAGCTCGTGAAACAGGGAATAACTCCGGTGATCATCGACGAGATCCCGAAAGGAGGGGGGCCGAAGGCGGCCCGGGAAGATGGGTCCTGAGAGGGGCTCAAGGCGCTGGCGACTGTGGGATATGATCCCGCCCCAGCGCCGCCAGACACTATAGGGGCGGGATCCTCGACGAGGCGTGACGTTAGCCACACACACGCTGTGAACATACAGGACGGACAGAATGTCGCACAAGTCGAACAAATCGAAGCTACTGAAACAGATGGACAATCTTCGAGCCTTCGTTGCCGCGTCGGACGAGATATGGCTACAGGTCTCCGAGGGAGACCTCGGCAAGCAGCTGAACCGATGGAGGCGGCAGGCCGGGTACACGCAGCAGCAGCTCGGCGACGAGGCGTCCGTCGGCATCAAGACGGTCAACAAGCTCTGCCAGGGGCAGTTCAGCCCGACTCAGTGGCAGATCGTCGTGCGGGTGCTTCAAGCAGTCGGGGCGAGCATCGTGGTGCGCGGACCGGACGGGCAGGGGCACGTTCTGGGGGCGCTATGAGCGAAACCGGCCAGATCACTAATCTCGCTTCCGCCTCCGACTCCTCTTCTCCCTGAGCTCGAGCTCGAGCACCTTCCGCAGCTGATCGAACGAGAGCCGCTTCTGAACCAGCTGACCCCAGCGAGCGATGCAGTAGGCCTCGGCCTCGTTGTCGTTCGCGGGGACGACCCCCCACCGGCCGAGCTCCGACTGGGCTCGCACAATCGCCAACCCCTTCGGGTCCTTCGTCGGTCCTATCATGGCCGGGACGAGGTCGTTGTGAGTGGCTCCCTTCCGCCAGAAGAACACGGGGCAGGTGAAGACCTCGGGGATGCCCGACCAGTCCGCTACCGCGCACGCCCAGACGGCGGAGGCAAAGCCGAGGGTGGCGGAGATGTTCCCACGTCCCTTGGCCTCGGTCTCCGGCGGGAACTCAACCACTGCGCTCATGACTCCGTGGAGCTTGTCGACCGGGAGCAGCTCGTTGAGGGCCTTGCGGGCCCGGGAGAGCAGATGGTCACGCCCCCTGGACCTGGACAGCTTGATCGTCCTGAGCTGTGTGCGGGGGCCATCGAGCAGGCAGAGGCCGGTACAGCGGAGGGCGGCATCGATTCCGAGGACGGGCAGGCTCACCGATTGTATCGCGGGTAGCGTCGGCGCTGATGGAACTGGGTCCCGGGCTCCCAGGCGCTGAAGGAAGGTGCCGGGGTGAGCTCGTCGTGGGGTTGGAATATCACCAGCGCGCTCGGCGCGGTAGCGGTCTGCACGCGCCCTTTCGAGTCGCGCAGGGGCTGCCCGTCGGTCCCGAGGAAAGTAACGCGACCGCGTAGGTGGACGATCTCGACGGCGCGCTCGAGAACGACATCGTGCCACCAGAGGGTGTCAGTCCGAGCGAAGATGAGCTGGACGACCCGGACGTACTGGCCGGACTCGGCGGCGTGTTCGACCCACTTGCCGACACCGCGGCCATAGGGCGGGTTGTTCCAGACATCCTCTTGGGGTGGGATGAAAGCGTGCCAGTGGGCGGCGAGAGCGTCGGAGTAGAGCGGAGAGCCGACGCCGAGCCACCGATCACAGAGGTGGTTTCGGCAGTCGGCGGCGGCGTCCAGGCCGAAGTTGAAGTGGTCGAAGAGCGGCTCCCAGACCTCGGGCGGGGTGCGCCAGGCGTTCTGGTCGGCGAGCTCGTCGGAGCTGTTGGAGAAGAGGGCGCCTCCGAAGGTCATGGCTCTCTCCCGTATATCCCTGCAAAGACGAGTGCGCCGACGATGACTATCAGCGCGCCGACGAAGAACAGAACCTCAATCATCTACGAATGCCCCCGGCTCACCATTAAGAAACTGTTTCTCGACCTTCTCGTCGAACTTCTGCTGGGGAAGCGGGCAGAGCTCGTCGACGATGACGACGCCAGCTGCTCCGGGGCAGTAGTGGGTGGTCTTCTGGTGATGGTGTCCCGTCCAGCCGTGCCAGAGGTGGCCGACATTGTTTCCCTCCTCGTCCTCGAGGTGGTCGGTGATGGGGGTGCCGTCGTCGTGCCGCGGCCACGCCCGAGGGATTTCGAGGACGCGCTCGAAGAGCTCGGCCATCGCCACCAGAGTCGCCACCTGCTCGGGGAAAAAGCAGAGGTTGCGGCGCGGTTTCCCGAAGATGGTCGCGTCGACGACCTTCCGCTTCCGTCCTCGCCGGCGCTCGTCCCGCTTCTGGTACTTCATGGCAAGCGGGTTGTTGGCATCGATCCCGATGCTGCGCTTGTTCGCCTCGCCCGCGTGGTAGGTGAACCGCTGGCACGGGTCGGCCCATTGGTAGAGCGTCGCGTAGCCGTCCTGGCCTCGGTCGCCGTCGACGCCGAAGTGAGAGCTGAGACCACGTCGCTTCAGGATCTTCGCGGCGGTCTCTGTGTCCCACGTCGTGTCGACGTGGAGCACGACCTGACGGATATCCTCCCGGCGGCGACTGCTCTTCATGCCTGGGCGCTGGATCACCTTTCCTGGGAACGGGTACTCCTCACCGTCGAGGATCACCGAGTTGGTGGAGAGCGAGCTCCGGTAGTAGTGCTCGACCATCGCGCTGAAGGTGGACGGACCGAGCATCCCATCGGCGGTGATCCCCTTCGCCTTCTGCCACTTGAACACCGCCTCGGCGAATTCCTCGGTCTCGATCGGGTACTGCTTACCGTGGAAAAGCTCGGGGATTTCGCGGTGGTCCCAGACGTGCTGGCTCGCCCAGCGGTTGTATCTAGTTTCCTTGCTCATGCTGCTCCTAGAAAGGCACCGCCGTCGGTGCGGGTGTGTAGCCTCCGCGATTGTAGTTCATCCCGTGAGCCTTAACCGTCTCGTGGTAGGTCGTGCCAGCATTCTCGGCCATCCCGAGCATGCGAGCCTCGGAACCACTAGGCGATCGGAACAGGGTCCGGCCCGGGTCGCACATCAGGTGAGTACGACCCGTCTTGGCGTTCGTCGCCTTCTTCACCCAGACCTCGACCGGATGTAGGTAGTCGACGTTCTGGTCCAGGCCGTAGACCTCGTCTCGTGTCAGGAAGATGGCGAGGCGGGCGGCCTCCTCGAGGGCCCCGCTCTCCTTGAGCGAACTGATCCGCGGCGGCTTTCCGAGCTTGCGCTCCGGCGGCTCGGCACTTCGGCTCAACTGGGACAGGACGACCCCCGCGGTGTTCAGCTCAGCCATCGCGTCGCGGATCCCCTTGGCGATGTACTCGACCTGCTCATTCCGCTTCTTGACCCAGCGCGGCGCCTGGATCTCCAGAGCGTGGTCGAAGAAGAATCGGGTGACGCCCTCTTCGCGGGCGAGCTGGCGGCAGCGAAGACGGAGGGCGTCGACCGTCAGTCGAGGCGTGTCGTCCCAGGTGAGACGCCCGCCGATCCCCTCTGGGTCGGCGTAGTGTTCCATCCAGCCTCGGAGGATGTCCCAGTCGAGCTCGGCGTTGGGTCCGTTGGTGGAATTCTGAACCAGACCGGCGATCCTCCCGAAGGGAATTCCAGAGCGCTGGGCCAGACACCGGTAGTACAGGCGCTCGGCCGTGTCCTCGTGGACGAAGTAATGGACCCTCTCTCCCTCGTCGACCCAGAGGTTCGCCAGCGAGGTGGCGAAGATGGTCTTGCCGACGCCAGGACGGCTGGCGATGAGGATGAGCGTCGCCATCGGCATCAGCGCCATCCGGTCGATCTCCGGCCAGGAGGTCGCCAGCTCGGAGACGGCGCCCTCGATAGCCTGTCGGGTCGCCACGATCTTGGCGTTGATGTCGGCGCAGCGCTTGAAGCCGCGGAAGCTGGCCTGTTGGGTGCGAAGGGGACGGAGAGCAGATGTCAGGTCGCGCTCAATTTTGTCCACGACCACGAACGGGTCGTCGAGCTCGTCCTCCTCGAGGACGGCCTGACCTGCTCGAAGCATGCCATGCAGTGCTCTAAGCGCGGCCCGTTCCCGGACGATCTGGGCGTAGTGCTCGGCGTTCCACGAGGTCGGGGTCTTGTCCGTCAGCTCGACCAGGTAGGCGCCCCCGCCGGCCGCTTTCAGCTCACCCCGGTCCTTGAGCAAGGCAGTGACCGTGACGGTGTCGACCGGCCCCTTCAGGGCGGTGAATGCCCGCCAGAGCACCCTGTGTTGCTCGCGGTAGAAGTGCTCGTCCTCCAGGGATGCCGTCAGCTTCGGGAGCACGGCGTTGTCGAGGAGCACCGAGCCGAGCACCGAGGCCTCGGCTCGGAGGTCGACGAAGCGATTGGTTGGATCAGTCACGGGCTCTCCTGCAACAATTCGTCGAATTCTTGCAGGAGCGGCGCCCGCCGCCGTTCCCCCTCATCGGGGTTGATTCGTTTGAGCCGCTGTTGCTCGTCGAGGTCGTCGAGGATGTCCCTAAGCTGCAGCAGGCGCTTTTGCTGATCTGGAGTTCGGGAGTGTTTCGAGGGGAAGGGCTTATCGGGGACGGACAGGGCCGGCGCATCCATTGCGCCGACCCGCTCGGTGAGTACCCTGAGCCAGAACCTGGCCGTCCTTGGCCGTTTCTCCACCGGCAGCTGGAGGAGCGCGTCGAATGCCTGACGCAAGTGTTCTGGCCGAGCCCTGAGGAGGAGCATCAGGGCTTCCCGGTTGGCCGAGCTTATGAATTCGCCGTGAAGGAGCTTAAGGTTCCCGAAGCCACAGCTCTCGGCCATGTCCAGAAACTGGAACAGGTCGAGTCTGAGTGGTTCCGGCTTGGGACCACCGTTCCCCTCGGTGTCGGATTCTCGACACTGCCCGGCTGCCGCTGCCGCGCGCGGGGGGGTCAGGGAGGCGGTGGATGGGGAAGGGTAAGAGGGGGGGATATAAGAAACGCCCCCTACGGGGGCTTCTATAACAGGGGGAGCCAGGGACGGGGAAGGAGGGGAGGCCAAGGGGGTTTGATTGCGGACACTGGATGTCCGATCGGACACTGGATGTCCGTTAATCGGACACTGGATGTCCGCGACCGGACGTGGGGTGTCCGCTCGGACTGTATAGCCGCATGCTCGGATCGACTCTCTCCAGCGGCGTAACGTCCTCGAGCTCACCCTCCAGTACCGGGCCTGGTGGTCCAGCTTTGGTTCGTGCTCGAACCGATTGATCCAGAACAAATAACGGAATTCCTGGGCGGTGATCCGCTCATCTACAACCGCCTCATCGACCGATCTTGGGAGCGTGTGAAAACCCGTTCGCATCGATTCCCTCCAGGACGTGGCGACGCAAACGAGCATAGGCTGGACGCATTCAGGTTGACTCTGAGTGCGGCAAAACTTATAAGCTCGACTTGCGTCAGGTCGACCGTCAGCTCGACTTGCGTTGTCCGGTTTAGTCCCCTGGGCACGACTGCTATCCTGCTTGCAGTATCAGTATCAGAGACCCTCGAGTGAACGCTCGGGGGTCTCGTCGTTTCGGCAGGCTGAAGCCTAGCCCGACTGTTGTAGCTCCGCCTTCAGCTCCGCTACAAGGTCTTTCTTTTTCCTGTGATTCGGTGTCATCGAAGCACCCACAGGGAGTCCGTCTGGGAATAGTAACTCCTGGATCGAGACCCAGCCGTTTGTCGCGGCCGAGAGTGCTGCCGAGTTGTCGATGCCTGGCCGACGCTGACCCTGGACAATCTTCTCGATCATGGAACGAGAGACCCCGCTCTTGTGCGCTAATTTTCTCTGCATTCCGGGTCCGGCGGCTCGACAGTAGTCACGGAGATTCATTCGGCTTCACCCCACTGAACGTGTTGACGGCTGCGCGTCCCGATGAGACACTAACACAGTCAGTCCTAAGGACACAGAGTGTGAGATTGGAATGCTGGCTACCGCCGAGATATCACGCACCGAAGAGATCCAGCGTCTGCTGTGCGACGAGCTCGAGCTCTGCACCGATGACGAGCTCGAGGGAATGCTCGCCCGCAAGGGCGATCGGCAACCTCTTCGAGTCCGCGAGGCCCTGGTCTGGCGGTACTGGATCGCCGGGATCATCGTGCTGGACGGGCACTACCCGACTAAGCATTTGCGAGTCCCGGTCGAGGCCACCGCCCACGCCGTCGAGGGATTCGTCGTCGACAAGATGTGGCGCGGCGGGAACCGAGCCACGCCAGCCCTCCTCGAGGGGACGTTCCCCGCGCGGTGGCGGAAGCGGGTCGGGGTCGAGACCTGGAGGGAGCGGGTCGGTGTTTCTGATACAGTCATGGCTGCTCAGCTGACTCGTCGAGTCCAGGTGGATGAGGCCGAGCCGATCCCGGGAGAGGTCGGTGAGCCCGCGGAGGACCTTGAGGACGCCGGCGAGCTGCTCGAGCTCGTGGGAGAAGCGCCGGAAGAATTCGAAGACCCCTATGCCCCAGCCGAAGCCTCTTCGGAGGTGGAGGATCCAGCGTCGGGGATGCAGGCCGACGCCCAACCGGATGGACTCCCGGACGGGGACGCCGTCGAAACAGAGCCGAATAAGCCGCGCCAACCAAGTGCAGACGCGATTCAAGGCTCAAGGCGTGACAGCCGGGAGAGACCGGCAACAGAAATCACCGGGACGGGTAATCAAACATCAAACGATGCGCGAACCCCAATACGTCCTCCGCCCGGTGATGAGCAGCCCCCGCCTGAACCACGGGGGCTGCTCCCGACACGCGACCGCCAGGTGGCCGACCAGCAGCGATGGAACGGGCTAGACGAGCTCCGCAGTCGAGCGAGAGACGTCTCCCTGGAGCTGTCGGTGTCAAAGCTCAGAATGATCCACCGGTGCGGGATGCAGTATCACTACCGGTACCCGCAGAAGATGAAGCTCCCACCGGGCGTCAGCCGCTACGTCGGGAGTGCGGTTCACTGGCCGATCGAGATCGACCTCAGGACCAAGATGGTGACCGGTGAGCTCATCAGCACTGAGGAGGTTCGAGACCTGGCCGCTGAAGACCTCGAGGCTTTGTGGGAGGAGCAGGCGCCCGTCCTCTTCGAGGAGGAACTCGAGCTAGGCCAACGGAAGATGCGCGGTCAGGCGAAGGACAAGGCGGTCGACTTGGCCGTCCTCCACCACGAGGTGGTGGCGCCGAAGCGCTACCCGGAGGCGGTCGAGCAGCCCTTCATCATCGAGGTGCCTGGCCGCGACTGGCGTATGCAGGGCTTCATCGACGTCCGAGAGCCCGACGCCGTATGGGACACCAAGACCGGGAAGAAGAGCCCGTCGAAGAACAGCGCGCACGAAAGCATACAGCTGACGGCCTACGGGCTGCACCTCCGAACGGAGGAGGGGAAGGGACGAGCTCCGGCAGTGCTCGGCGAGGATCACCTGATCCGCACGCCGGGAGGCGAGAAGACGGCTCCGCAGGTCTACCACAAGCCCAGGACGACGACCCGGGACGACCCGGACTTCCTGGCGCTACTGCAGCGCGGCCAGCTCGCGTACGACTACGTCAAGGCCGGGAAATTCCTGCCCGCGGCCGAGGATAGCTGGTGGTGTAGCGAGCGCTGGTGTGGATACTGGAACATCTGCCCCTTCGGGGCGAGGGGACGGAGCAACAGACCGAGAAATTAGGATAGTTGGTCGAGCACCACCCCCGCTCCCCTAAGAAGGAGAGAAGGTGCTCTGACAGCCCGGAAAGACGGGCAGGCCCCATCCCGGCGGCTAATACCCGTCTTCGGCTCTGGGGCCAGGTTGGCCTTTGTGGGAGGCCATGGGAATGGAAAGCGGACTGGCGACGGCTAGAGGCGCACCTGGAACAGAAGCTGCCGGTGGTCCGGAGGGGTGGATATCGAGGGTTCGATTCCCTCAGGCAGCACCCACTATGGGGCTGGATTCAACCGACCTGACACGGCCCTTTCTCGTGTATGGCGTCGGCGCTGCCCGCTGCGACGGCGGGCTTCTTGCGGGGAGAGTGTTGGTTCTCCAGCCGGGCTCATATCCCGGCCTGCGCAGGTTCGATTCCTGCCCCCGTCCTAGACTTCGGAGCGGATATGGACCACTGGATCAATGGAATGCCCGGCGTCGAAAACGCAACGCCGATGGACGAGCTCACCAACGCCATTCACCGAGTGGCTAACGCCATCTACGAACTGGGTTCTGGTGACGCTCATGGACCGGGTGCGATAGAGGCCCTATCGATGTCACTCTGCGGTGAGGGTAAGCCCGGACACTCACCGATCACTCAAGCGCTGCGGGACATAGCTGACGCTATAGACAACCACGGCGACCCTGCATAGGAGGACAAACGTGGACGAGCTAGAAGTCATCCAACCCGGAGCTCTCAGCGCCCAGGCGCACGCCGAGATCGACATCCAGATCGCGACGGCCCACCGGTACCCGCGGGACCGAAAGAAGGCCATTGCCTCCGCCGTCGACATGGCGACCATTAGTCACGAGGTCGCGGCCTCGCTGGAGTACCGGCTCGAGCGAAAGAACAACCGGACGGGCAAGATCAACGTGATCACCGGGCCTTCGATCCGGCTGGCGGAGATCCTGTTCAGCGTCTGGCGGAACCTGCGCGGTGCCACCCAGATCGACATGATCGACGAGCGGTCCGTCACCGCGTCGGCGATGGTCTGGGACCTTGAGACCAACGTGGCTCGGAAGGCCCAGGTGCGGAAGAGCATCGTCACCCGGGGCGGCAAGCGCTACGGCGAGGACATGATCGCGACCGTGAGCCAGGCAGCCCAGGAGACCGCGTTCCGCAACGCGGTCTTCAAGGTGATCCCGAAGTCCCTGGTCAACGACGTGGTCACCAAGGCCACGGAGCTCGTGACCGGTAACCAGCGCGGCTACGGTGCCAAGGCGGCCAAGATCGTCGACGACCTGAACGAGCGCTACCAGATCAGCCTTGAGCGAGTGCTGTTCAAGCTCGACATCGCGAACCTGCGCGACATCGGCGTCGAGGAGCTTCAGCGGTTGTTCGGTTTACGGGTGGCGTTGGACGAGCAGCTCGAGACGCCCGAGGCGCTGTTCCCGAGCGCCGGCCGACCGCCGCTCCAGGATGGCGAGGTCGCAGCCGAGGACGAACCGCCCCTCGAGGAGGGGTTCAGCCTCGACGGGCTCAAGTCACACAGCTAAATCCCGTTCTGCGGTAGTCGACCGTAGATCTCAGCCAACTCCTCGATCTTGTCCGCCATCGGCTGAAACAACTTCGTGATCGTCTGTCGGTCCTTCTCGATCCAACCAGCCAGCTTCGTTGTGGCCGCGGCCTGACGATCCACAGCCTCCGCCAGATCCCGATTGGATTGGGCAAACTCACGGTTGGACTCAGCCAGATCGTCGATGGAGGCGAGTAGCTGAACATTCGAGCGGAAGTCGTACCGCACCGATCGCCCATCATCCGCCACACCAACCGGCTGCATGGCACCAAAGATGAGGTCGATCTTCTCGATCGTGCTGGGAACATCGTAATCGCCCCCACCCTTTCGGGCCTTCCGCTGACTCAACCACATCTTCGTCATCAGACTTAGCGCTGCAACGAGTGCCGTGACGAGACCGCCTATGATCGGGAGTGCATCATTCATGGACTGACACCCAGATTAGGTAACATCCCACGAACACCCCAACGAGCGTCGGCGGGCCCAGAAAGGCGTGAGTAGTCTTCCCGAACTCTGAGACGTGAGACAACCCACCGAAAGCCAGACCTGCCCCCGCACAGGCGAGTAAGACCGCAAGCCCTCGGCTGAACGGGCGAGACCAGCTGTCGTCGTGACAGATACACCGAGACAACCGAGCCTGAATCAAACGCCCTCGACCGACCCATACCGCCACCAACAGCAGCGTGATAGCCATCACCAAATCGAGGACAGCCTCTAGCCAGATCACAGCTAATCCTCACCCGGCGAGTCACTCATTGGCCAGCTGCACGATATGGAGTATCGCCTTTATGACCGCGAGTACGCCCTCGAGGACGGCCTCCATCTTCAGAAGGCCCTTGCGCTCGGCCGAGATGATCTGCTGGCGGACGCGCAAGGGAAGCCCCTGGAGAGCTCGCCAGGTCGCCTCTCGAGCAGTCTGCGAGGTGGACGGGTCGACCATGACGAGCATGAGCGCCCTGACCTCGTCGGCGAGCTCGGCCGCGACGTCCTCGGACAGGCCCAGCGTGTCGAGGATCTTAAGCGCCTCCCCGAACACGGCGTTGGCGGCATCACCGAGTACTCCATGGTCAATCGTCATGTCCTGGGGACCCTTTTTGGCTCAAGTGTCTGAGCCAGTATACACGATCACGGCGGCGGGTCAGTCACACCGTCCTTCAGCGGAAACACCCCGATGGCAATGACCCGACGGGTGAGACCTGGCTTGGTGAGCGCGACATCGAATACATAGTCGCCTGCCGTCAGAGCTGCCGTTTCCGCTGGGTCAACAACGACCTCGAAAAGTCCGCCCAGCGCATAAGTGATGGTCACTCCGGAGCCGAGGGTCTTCTGAATCGCGTTGGCTGTCGCCGAAGCCGTCAATCTGACAGTGAATGTGAGCTCAGTCGTGCCTGTAAGGTCGTAGACCTTCTTCGTGATGGCTCCATCGACAATCTCAACGGCCTCCATCGCATAGGTGCGCCCTTCGCCCTGATAAACATCGCAGAGCCTTTGGCTCGGAAGATTCAAGCTCATGAAACCAGCTCCTTCTCCGTCACCCAGCAAAAGACTTTCTCGGCCGGTGTCCCGCCGGGCTGGTCATCGGCCAACCTGGCGTCGACTCGAATCTGAATCTGGGCCTGCTGCGCACCAAGCGTCCCCCCAGGGTCGAGTACGATCGTCAGAATGCCCTTTGTGTCCGTGTGCGCGGCACTGACGGGGCAGTCGTAGAATCCACGCTCCATCTCGGAGATGGTGACCGTCATCGCAGCGAACGCTCCACTGGCCTTGCTGATCCGTTTGGTGAAGTCACCGTCGACTAAGCCGGTGACTGGGGCCCCTGTCACATCGTGGACGAAGACTGGGATGCTCTCAGCCGTGTTCTGTTTCATCGGGTACATGGCAGCCTCAGTTTACACGACCAAAGATTCTCGCGAACACCCCGCGCGCCATCGAACGAAACTGGGCGACGATCTGTGCGACCGTGATCAGCGTCGTCGCGCTCGGCGCCTCGATCTGCGCCGAGGCGCTATCGCTCACCGAGACGGTGAGGTCAGGGTCGATGTTCGTAGTCGCATCGGGGGCCTCTGCCTGTGCCGAGGCGCTATCGCTCACGACCACAGTCAGATCGCCAGACTCGATCAGCGTAGTCGCATCCGGGGCCTCTGCCTGAGCAGACGCCGAGTCTGACACAGCAACGGTCAGGTCTGCGACCAGCGTGGTCGCATCAGGAGCTTCGGCTTGAGCAGAGGCGGAGTCCGAGACGCTGACAGTCAGATCTGCATCGATAGACGTAGTCGCATCGGGGGCCTCTGCCTGAGCACTGGCCGAGTCTGAGACGGCGACGGTCAAGTCCGGATCGATGGTCGTGGTTGCGTTCGCGGCCTCGGCCTGCGCGCTGGCACTGTCGGACACGCTGACAACAAGACCGCTCCCGAGTGATGTGGTGGCATCGGGGGCCTCTGCTTGCGCGGAGGCTGAATCACTCACCGTGACGGTCAGGTCCGCATCAATCGAGGTCGTAGCGTCCGGTGCTTCTGCCTGTGCTGAGGCACTGTCTGAGACGGTGACAGTGAGATCGGCATCAATTGTCGTCGTCGCATTCGGGGCTTCCGCTTGAGCACTAGCGGAGTCTGAGACGGTGACAGTGAGATCGCCGCCCAGGGCCGTCGTTGCGCTGGGCGCCTCGGCTTGAGCGGACGCGCTATCGCTGACGGTAACCGTCAGATCTGCATCGATGGTCGTCGTTGCGTTGGGCGCCTCCGCCTGGGCGCTCGCTGAATCACTGACCGTCACGTTTAGCGGGTTAGATGTCGTCGTCGCATTCGGGGCTTCCGCTTGAGCGGACGCCGTGTCCGACACAGAGACGACCAGATTCCCGCCCAGACTCGTCGTCGCGTCAGGCGCTTCAGCTTGGGCACTGGCGCTGTCCGATACAGTGACGGTGAGGTCTTGAGAGAGAGTTGTCGCATTCGGGGCTTCCGCTTGAGCGGACGCACTATCCGAGACGGTGACGGTAAGGTCTGGATCGATGCTGGTAGTCGCATCGGGAGCTTCTGCCTGGGCCGAAGCTGTATCACTCACCGAGACCGTCAGATCCTGAGAAAGCGTCGTTGCGTTGGGCGCCTCTGCCTGTGCGGAGGCGCTGTCGCTAACGGCTACGGTCAGGTCGGCCTCGATCAGAGTCGTCGCATCGGGAGATTCGGCTTGTGCGCTGGCGGTGTCGCTCACACTGACCGTGAGGTCGGCCTCGATCAGCGTCGTGGCGTTCGGGGCCTCCGCCTGGGCTGATGCCGTATCGGACACCACAACCGTCAGCGGCGGATCGAGGTTGGTCGTGGCGTTGGGCGCCTCCGCTTGGGCAGAGGCCGAGTCCGACACCGTCACGTTCAGCGGCGTAGAAGAGGTCGTGGCGTTCGGCGCTTCTGCCTGGGCAGAGGCCGAGTCCGACACCGTCACGTTCAGCGGCGTAGAAGAGGTCGTGGCGTTCGGCGCTTCTGCCTGGGCAGAGGCCGTATCGGACACTGTGACGGTGAGATCCGGATCGATCGTGGTCGTGGCGCTGGGCGCCTCGATCTGGGCAGAGGCGCTGTCTGAGACAGCAACGATGAGCGGGGCCCCGCCAGGCACCATCCAAACGCGGCGCCGATACTCCGGAAACAGCGGACTCGCTGGAAACCGATTGACGTGACCGACGTCCGGGGTGTGTCCTTGGGTCACGCCGGTCCCGGCTAGTAGCTTGATCTCCCACTCGTTCAACCACCTGAACCAAACGGCCGACGGGCCGATCAGGTGGTCGTCAGGCGCGTTGGTGGACGATGTGGTAGGCCCGTTGAACAAACACATCGGATCGGACCGATTCGGGAAATTCCCCAAGTTAAGCTGATCCGGTAGGGCTTGGGTGTCATCAAACCCGTTTACCCAGATCGCAGATTGCTGATGAATGGAACAATCGGCCTGACTGATCAGGCAGTACCATGTGTCCACATCCGGGGCGCTATTCGAGGTGATCGTCGCGTTAGTCCGGTTGAATCTGCATCGGAACACGTCGCTTCCCGAGGAAAAGCCGTGCATAAAATTATGGCCATTCGCAGCGCTCGACGAAGCGCTGCTGATGAACCGATAGTCCGCCGTTGCTGACGTCCACGCCGTCCGTGCATAGATCCACGTCATCAGGGTGCAGTATCGGGTGTGCGGCATCCCCCAAGTGCCGAGGTCTAGACAGGTATCGTTACTATTGGAGTCAAAAACCAAGCC
>Ga0224508_10000611_pt1 | contig 34667 bp, 25 predicted proteins | sample SF_Jan12_sed_USG_4_FD_170157 | JGI IMG/M metagenome (GOLD analysis project Ga0224508, IMG submission 170157) | Sediment microbial communities from San Francisco Bay, California, United States - SF_Jan12_sed_USGS_21 | ecosystem: Environmental > Aquatic > Marine > Sediment | place: USA...
GTAGTGGCGGACAAGGACAGCCACTACAACAAGCATTCTTCGGCCGATCCCGAGCAGGAGATACCGGTGCAGATCGTCGACGATCAATTCACGGGTCGCAAGATACTCGAGGAGTTGGTCATGACGATCGATCCGCGCGTGCGCGTCTCCAGCTTCGCCGACCCGGTCGTGGCACTGGCCCAGGCGAGGATGTTCCCGCCGCATCTTATCCTTACCGACTACAAGATGCCGGTCATGGACGGTGTCGAATTCACCAAACGGCTGCGCAGCATCCCCAGCTGTGCCGATGTGCCGCTAGTGGTGGTAACCGTCGTCGATAGTCGCGAGATCCTGTATCGGGCGCTGGAGGCCGGCGCCACCGACTTTCTCCAGCGGCCGATCGATCAGTTCGAATGCCGGGCCCGCTGCCGTAATCTGCTCACCATGCACCAGCAGCGGCTACTGATCAAAGACCGCGCCAACTGGCTCGAATCACGGGTCGAATCGGTCACCCGTGAAATCCGCGACCGCGAACACGAAACCTTGCTGCGCCTGGCGAAAGCCGGGGAGTACCGTGACGAGGAGACCGGCAACCATGTATTACGCATGGCGCGCTTTTCCCGCCTGCTTGCCGAAGAACTCGCCCTGCCGGATGAGGCGTGCATGGAGATCGAGCTTGCCGCACCGATGCACGACATCGGCAAAATCGGGATACCGGATACGATCCTGCGCAAACCCGGCAAACACACGCCAGCCGAATTCGAGATCATGCGCACCCACACGACGATCGGGCACGAGATTCTCAAAAACAGCCCTTCGCGTTACCTGCAACTGGGAGCGGTCGTCGCGCTGGCGCATCACGAGCGTTTCGACGGCAGCGGTTACCCATACGGGCTCAGGGCCGACGATATACCCCTCGCCGCGCGCATTGTTGCGGTTGCAGATACTTATGATGCGCTCACCTCGGTGCGGCCCTACAAAGACGCCTGGTCATCCGCCGATGCAGTGGCATATATCAAGGAACAATCGGGCAGCCACTTCGACCCGAGGTGCGTGGCGGCATTCATTGCACGCCTGCAGACAGTTCTGGAAGTGCAGCATTTGCTGCGCGACGCAGCGCCGCCTTCCGGCGACTGAGCGTCGATCCGGTCAGCGGGCCGGAGCATGTCAACGCATGCTGCGGCGTTCTTTGACTTCCTCGTAGGCTTTACGGATCTCCTGGGTTTTCTGCTTGGCCAACTCGATCATTTCCTCCGGCAGGCCTTTGGACACCAGTTTGTCCGGGTGGTGCTGGCTCATCAGCCGCCGGTAAGCGCGTTTCACGTCCGCGTCGCTGGCGGACTCCTTGATGTCCAGCACCTGGTAGGCAGTTTTCAGCTTCTGCCGTGGGGTCCGTTGATCGGCGCCCGCCCGGACACCCACGCTGGCACGGATAATCGCGTCAAGATGCTCGAAGATGTGCCGCGAAAAGCCCAGCAGATCACAGATATGCAGCAGTAACCTGCGTTCTTCGGCGTGCATCGCACCATCCGCATAGGCTGCCTGGAGCTGGATTTCAACGAACATCTGCATCAGCGTACTGCGTCGATGACACTCATGACGGAACTGGGTGACCACGTCGTCCAGGGGGAAATCGGGGCGCTTGCCTTCGTCGAACAGTTTGATCGCCGCACGGCGTCTGTCTGCATCCAGCTGCATCTGATCCATCACCGCCTGTGCCAGCTGGATCTCCTCGGGGGTAACGCGGCCATCGGCCTTGGCCACATAGCCCATCACCGAGAACGTGGCGGTGAAGAACGCCGTCTGCACGCGTTCCTGGTCACCAGGCGAGAATTCCAGGCCCTTCAGGCCGCGGTCGAAATTGTGACCGAGCGCAGCCCCCAGCAACGCGCCCAGCGGCCCGCCCAGCATGAAGCCGAACGCACCGCCAATCAGTTTGCCCCACCAGGCCATCGATCATCCTTCTCTTTGTCTGAGTAGTTTCCTCTCCGGAGAGAGCTATCCTCCCCTCTCCCCAAAGGGGAGAGGGGATAACGCTTTGTACAACTCCTCTTTCCCACGGTGGAGAGGTAAAACTATATGAGCTCGCGTACCAGGCTGGTGGCGAACACGCCCGGTTCCAACGTGAACGTTAGTTCCAGGCACCGCTCACCTTGCCACCGCCAGTCCAGGTCCCCCGGGATCGCACGCAGCGCGCGGCGTTGTGCCTTGACGCCGGCATCCTCCAGAATGCTTAGATCCGCGGCAAAGGGCGCGAGTATAGCCTGCTCCGCGCCGCGCAGTTTCCCCAGATCATCTCGCGCGTGACCGTACATCGGTCCCGTGACATGCAGGTCACCGCTCGCCAGCCGAGCGTCGATGCTATCTTCGTTTTCGTCAAACTCGAATACACTGTGGGTGCCCGCCAGCATCAGCACATCGTGGGGCAGTGCCGTCGACCACGAACCTTCGTCCACACGCTGCGCGAGCACTCGATTGAACAGCGCCGAACGCAAAGCGGACAGCAGTATGCCGCGCTCGCTGCGGCGGACGCGGAGCTCGCCTGCCAGCATGGCTCGCGCGCGCTCCGCATTGTCACCGCGCGTGCCGAACCGCTGCACACCGAAATAATTGGGAAATCCCCCGGCTTGCATGGCTTGCAGGCGTCGCTCGAATGCCCTGGCCGGACCTTCGACATCGTTCAAGATCAACTCGAAACGGTTGCCGGTATGTGTGCCGGGCCGCAGTTTGCGGGTGTGGCGGGCGCGTTTGATCAGCGCTGTCTGCGGCGTATTGAGCTCCGCCCAGTCCGGGTCGGGCCGGGCGGTGAGCAATACGCTGAACCACTGGGTGGTGAGCGCATCACGATCTTTCATGCCGCAGTAACCGACGTCGGCTAATTTCGCCCCGGCCGCCCGGGCAACCCGACGCGCCATCTCCCGGGTGGTGAGATTGCGTTTGCGAACCAGCAGAAGTACATGCTCACCCTGCCCTGCCGGCTCGAAGCCGAGCAGTTCCTGCACCTTGAAATCCTCGGGGCGGGCGCGCAGAACTGCCCGCCCGGCGCTGCCACCCCAGGCACGGGGCAACTCGCCGGATTCAATCCAGTCAGTCACCGCAACGGGCGAAAATCGGACATCACGCCGGGCCCAGTTCCGCACGAATAGTCAGAATTTGACGTATTGTCATTTTTCGACTTTCTGATTATGATCCCGCCCCTCATGAACACCGCCTCACGCAAGCAACGCGAGATCGCCGCTCGCGAAGAGTTGATCCTGGATTGCGCCGCCAGGCTGCTGGGCGAGGTCGGCTACCAGGGACTGAGCATGGACCGGGTGGCGGAAGCGGTCGAATACTCCAAGGGCACGATATACCAGCATTTCGACTGTAAGGAAGACCTGCTGGCCGGTCTGTGCCTGCGCAGCTCACAGGATCTCTACGATCTTTTCTCTCGCGCAGCCGGCCTGGATTTGTCGCCCCGGGAACGCCTCATCGCTATCGCATTCGCCTACCAGTTGTTTATCCGTCTGCATCCGCTGGAATTCGCCAACATGCAGACGTTGAAATCCGCGACAGTGCGCGAAAAAACCTCGGCAGAGAATCGCTGCGCGATGCAGACGATCGAAGCGCAGGTAATGAATACCCTCACCCAGGTAGTACGCGACGGCGTCAGCAGCGGTGACCTGACGCTGCCCCAGGGTCTCACCTGCGAGGAGCTGATCTTCTGTCTGTGGGCTACTCAATATGGCGCCGCCAGCCTTGGTATATCCGGAATCCCGTTCGCCGACTACGGCGTACCCAGCATCGCCGGTGCGTTGCAGAAATTCAACAACAACCTGCTGGACGGACTAAACTGGCACCCTGTTTCGAAAGAATTCGACTACGCCGCCACCCAGCGTTACCTCGAACAACAAGTATTCAACGCGGAACTGCGAATGCTGCAGGACGACGCGGAAACACGCCAAAGGAAATCGTCATGATCACCCGCTATGCCGACTGGATCCTGCGTTGGCGCTGGCCAGTCGTCGTGCTCACACCGCTGATTGTTTTCGCGCTCGCTGCGGGCGGGCAGTTTCTGCAGTTCGACAATGACTACCGGGTGTTCTTCAGCAAGGAAAACCCACAGCTCGTGGCCTTCGAGTCGATGCAGGATATCTACGCGAAAAACGACAACGTGTTGATCATGCTGGAGCCGGACAGCGGTAAGGCGTTCGACAAGAATACGCTGGCGGCCGTCATCGACCTCACCGAACGCGCCTGGCAGATACCCTATTCCAGGCGCGTCGATTCGGTGAGTAATTTTCAGTACACGCAGGCCGAAGAAGACGATTTGATCGTTGACGATCTGGTGCCTTACATCGATGAAGCGAGCGAGGACGAACTGCAACGCTGGCAGGCCATCGCCGTCAAGGAACCAATGCTTGTTTATCGACTGGTATCGCCCGATGCGAGCGTTACCGCGATCAACGTCACAGTGCAGCTGCCGGGCATCGATCTGACGTCGGAGGGGCCGGAGGTGGTCTCTTTCGTGCGCGCGATACTGGAGGAATACCGGGCCAGGTATCCCGACATCAAATTCCACGATACCGGCGTGGTAATGATGAACAACGCCTTTCCCGAGGCGACCATGATCGACATGCAGACGCTGATCCCGTTGGCATTCGCGGTAATCATTGTCGGCCTTATGATTTTTCTACGCGGTGTCTTGCCTACCATTGTCACGGTGCTGGTGATCCTCATGTCGATCATGATGGCGATGGGCATCACCGGTTGGCTGGGTATAAAACTCACCCCGCCGTCGGCCAGTGCACCGACGTTGATCATGACCCTCGCGGTCGCAGACTGCGTGCACATGCTGGTGAGTTTCGGGCATAACCTGCGCGAGGGAATGAACCGCAGGGCCGCTATGGTCGAAAGCCTGCGTATCAATTTTCATCCGATTTTTCTGACCTCGCTGACGACAGCGGTCGGATTTCTGTCGATGAATTTCAGCGACGTGCCACCGTTTCACGATCTCGGCAACATCACCGCCATCGGGGTGATGCTCGCATTTGTGCTGTCGGTAACGTTCCTGCCCGCACTGTGCGTAATCCTGCCGATCAAAGCGCGCGGTGTGGAGCGCGGCAACGTGCTGATGGACAGGCTGGCAGGTTTCGTCGTCGACAGACGCCGCCCTCTTTTGTGGATCATGGGCCTGTTCATGGTCGGGTTGATCGCCGCGGTGCCGAAAAACGAACTCAACGATGTCTTCGTGGAGTATTTCGATACCAGCGTGCCGTTTCGAGTCAAGACCGACTACATCCAGGATCGCTTGACGGGACTGTACTTCATCGACTATTCACTCGACAGCGAAGACACCAACGGCGTCGCCGATCCAAAGTACCTTGGCATCGTTGACAGTTTCGTCGCGTGGCTGCGGGAACAGCCCGAAGTCATGCACGTCAATACGTTCACCGACACCATGAAACGGCTGAACAAGAACATGCATGGCGACGACGATACTTACTACCGGCTGCCGGACAACCGGGAACTGGCCGCACAATATCTGCTGCTCTACGAGATGTCGCTGCCTTACGGCCTGGATCTCAACAATCAACTCAACGTCAGCAAATCGGCGACCCGCATATCAGCGACGCTGGAAACAATGTCCACCGCCGATACGCTCAAGTTCGAAAAACGTGCTCAGCAGTGGCTGGATGAACACGGCGACGGTATCCTGAACTACGCGGCCAGCCCGACATTGATGTTTTCGCATATCGGCATGCGCAACATTCAGGCCATGCTGCTCGGCACCACCATCGCGCTGGTGGTCATATCGCTGATTCTCATCGTTGCGCTGCGCTCGTTTAAATTCGGCCTGATCAGCCTGATACCGAACCTGGTGCCGGCCGGCATGGCCTTCGGGTTGTGGGCATTGATGGTGGGACAGGTCGGACTGGCCGTATCGGTGGTGGCGGCCATGGCGCTGGGTATCGTGGTCGATGACACGATCCATTTCCTCAGCAAGTACCTGCGCGCACGCCGGGAGCTCGACCTCGACGCGGAACAGGCCGTGCGCTATGCATTTTCAACAGTCGGCGTAGCACTTACGGTAACCACAATTGTGCTGGTCGCGGGCTTTATGGTGCTGGCCCAGTCGAATTTCGAACTCAATGCCAGCATGGGGCTGCTGACCGCCATCACTATCGTAATCGCACTGGCTGTGGACTTCTTGTTCCTGCCACCGCTGCTGATGATCATCGAGGAGAAACGTAATGCACACGACACTCGTGTCACGTTACAAGAACAGGAAGCTTAAAGCGTACTTAATGGTGCTTCTGGTCGCGTTGGCGCCACTCGCCGCCGAAGCCCAGTCGCCTGAGGAAAAAGGTCTGGCGATAGCGCTCGAGGCCGACCGCCGCGACCTGGGTTTCAACGACTTCGAAGCGAGCATGACGATGCTGTTGAAAAACAAAAAGGGCGACGAGAGTCTGCGCAACATCCGCATGCGCACCCTGGAGGTGGAAGGTGACGGAGACAAGAGCCTGTCCATCTTCGACCAGCCGGCAGATGTCAAGGGCACCGCATTTCTGACCCACTCGCACACCAGCAAGCCGGATGATCAGTGGCTTTATCTGCCGGCGCTGAAACGCGTGAAGCGCATCTCGTCGAAAAACAAATCCGGTCCGTTCATGGGCAGTGAATTCGCCTACGAAGACATTTCTTCGCAGGAAGTCGACAAATACACTTACAAGTACCTGCGTGACGAAGACATGGACGGTCGCAAATCATTTGTCGTCGAACAGTACCCGACCTACAAACATTCCGGGTACACACGCCGCATCGTGTGGATCGATCAGGAGCGCTACATTCCCTTGCAGGTGGAATTCTACGACCGCAAGAATGCGCACCTGAAGACCTTGAAAATGACCGACTACCAGCAGTACCTCGATCAGTACTGGCGAGCCGGGAACATGTACATGGAAAACCATCAAACCGGAAAGACGACGTTATTGACGTGGTCGGACTACAAGTTCCGTACCGGACTGTCCGATGCGGATTTCCGCAAAAACGTTTTGCAACGCGTGCGTTAGATAACGTCAGGCGCTCCGGCAGAAAAACCACGCAACAGTGTTGCACGCGCAAACAAAAAAGTAGCAGCATACGCCTGTCGGGTGCGTTTCACGTAACACCAGGTGTGGTGCGCGATGGCCGTACCACGCGCAACGCAACCGTTGTTCCGGCGCGCTATGCGTTTTATCGAGAATAATAGCTGAAACCCGGATAATTCTATCCTGCCGAAATACTACAATTTGCCGGGCGCCGCATACGCCGCTTTGCTGCTGTTGTGTTTCTCCGGCAGCGCGCTGGCACTGGATAGTTACGCCCGCAGCGCGCGAGAGAACGGTCTGTGGATAGTGGTGCGTGGCGACACGCTGTTTTCCATCGCACGCCGACTGTTGCCGGACAACCGGCCCGCGCACGCGCGCATTCGCGCCGCGCTGGTCGATCTCAACCCCGATGCGTTTGGCACCAGCGCGGGTGAACTCAGAACGGGCGCCGCGCTCAGACTGCCCGACGAGCTTCATCTGGAACGACCGGATGCAGCGGCAGGCCAGGCAGAACCGGGGGCCGGCGCCGCGCTGCAACCACCGCCAAACGCGGCGTCGACCAGCACGGCCGCACAGCCGCAACGACCTTCAACGGACCCTCAAGCGGCACCGCCGCAGCCCGCACTCGTACCACAGGTGGCCGCGCAAACATCGGTGGCCGAAGTCGAAGCGATTGATGAGAGCTCGTTGCAGACGCGATTATCCGGCAATGTCTCGGCACGTTATGCACACTTCACGCAGTTGCCGCGTTTCGACACGCAGCCAGACAACAATTCCGCCGTGATTGGCGAAGTCGAGTATTACATCGAAGCGGAATCTGGCAGTTCTTTCACGTTCAGGCCCTACGTGCGTGCCGAGTTGCAGGACGGCGGCGATACTGTCTTCGACATCCGCGAGGCCATGTACCTTACTTTCGGTGACGAATGGGAACTGCGTGCCGGCATTGGCAAAGTCTTCTGGGGCGTCACCGAATCGGTGCATCTGGTCGACATCATCAATCAAACCGACTTTCTCGAGGACGTCGACCGCGAAGAGAAACTTGGCCAGCCGATGGTGCAAGCGTCGTTGTTGCGTGACTGGGGCACGCTGGAGTTTTTTCTGTTGCCGTATTTTCGCGTACGGCAACTGCCGGACAGCAACGATCGCCCGAGTTTCGGCATCGACGTGGACAACGATGCCGCACAGTTCGAATCCAAAGACGCAGAGAATCACCTCGATGCCGCGCTGCGCTATTCGCAAACCTTTGACGAAGTCGATCTCGGGCTCAGCTACTTCAATGGTACGTCACGCGACCCGCGTTTGTTTCTCAACCAGAACGGCAACGCCCTGATACCATTTTACCCGCTGATGGAACAAGTGGGACTCGATGTGCAGTACACCAGTGAAGCCTGGCTGTGGAAACTCGAAGCAATTTACCGCCAGGACGATATTCAAAGCTACAGCGCAGCGGCGGGTGGATTCGAATACACTTTTGTCGGCATTTTCGACAGCGCGCACGACCTTGGCGCGATCGGCGAGTACCTGTACGACGAACGCGGCACGGAGGCCACGACACCCTTTCAGGAAGACATTCTGATTGGCCTGCGCTGGGCGTTGAACGACGAACAGTCCAGCGAGGCGCTGTTCGGCGTGATCGCCGATCTAGGGGACGGCGGCCAGAGCATCAGCCTGGAAGCCTCGCGGCGCCTGGGCGACAGTTTCAAACTCAATCTGGATGCACGCAGTTTCATCAACACGGAGAATGATCCGCAGCTGGATCTTTTCAGCCGGGATGATTTCGTGCGCGTGGAACTCGGGTACTTTTTTTAGTGGCTTCATGCAAGCACTGGCGCTGCCGCCATCCAGGCTGCTGATCCGTACCAGGCAGGCCGATTCCTCCGCCATCGACGCAATGGCAGAGGCTGTCTGTAACGGCTTTGCTCGTTGCCTGCCTGACGCCGAAAAACTTCCCGTATCAGCCGAATTGCTGCACCTCGGGCCGCTCCGCGCCCTGATAAACCGTATTACTGAGAAACTCGAAGCGGGTGGGGTGACATCGGTGTTGATGGACTGAAAAGGGTGCCAGTGGGACATTCGCCTTTCCGCTCGCAGCGCTAGCCCGGTTTCACGGCCACGTTATCACGCAGATACACGGGAACGGCCTCTTCCGGCGCGACACCTTCGCCGCGCCGCAACTGCTCGCCGCCAAGCACGGCTATGTCCTCAGCGCTCGGCAACAGGGCATCGTCGGTCCCATTCAGCAACGCCCCGGCGTGTCCGGTCAGCAGTTCCGTGTAACTCGCCCATCCCGTCCCGACGCCCATCCAGGTACCGCTCTCTGGCAGCGGCACCTCGCCAGGCGCCGAGACACATTCTTCACATTGCGCGATAATGTGTCCCGCTTCGTCGACACGAAACGTACCCCAGTAAACTTCGCGCATGCGCGCATCGATGGCAACGAGCAGTTGTCGGGCAGCATGTTCGCGCCACGCCCGCCTCGCCATCGCCTCCAGCGTAGACACGCGTGCCACCGGCACGTCCAGGCCGAACGCGATGCCTTGAGTGACACTCGCGGCCAGGCGTACGCCGGTAAAGCTGCCCGGTCCGCGGCCGAAGGCAACAGCGGTCAGCGACGTGCGCGACCACCCAGCCTCAATGAGCAACTCCTCGATCATCGGCAGGATCAGCTCAGCGTGCTGACGCGGTGCCACACGGTAGCGTGCGCAGATCACCGCGTCTTCCCACAACGCCGCGGAGCAGGCTTCGGTCGCCGTTTCTAGTGCCAGTAGCCGCAACGGAAAACCCTCACCCTCGGACCCTCTCCCAGAGGGAGAGGGGAGGAAGAGGCGGCGAGGAAGATTGCAAACCCTTCTCCCTCAGGAGGAGAAGGGTTGGGTTGAGGGGGGAGAGCATAATCAGCATCGCGAAAAAAAGTCGTTTACGTCCTCGATGTCGTCGGTGACAGGCATCGGCGGCAGGCTGTCGATAAACACCCGGCCGTACCCGCGGGTGCGCAGGCGCGGATCGCATAACACCAGCACACCGCGATCGCCGGTGTCTCGAATCAACCGCCCGACACCCTGCTTCAGTGCAATTACGGCATGTGGCAACTGAAACTCTCTGAACGGCTCAAGTCCCTGGCGTTTGAATGCTTCCAGGCGCGATTGCAACACGGGATCGCCGAGTGCGGCAAACGGCAGCTTGTCGATCAACACGCACGACAAGGCATCACCACGCACATCGACACCTTCCCAGAAACTGCTGGTGCCCACCAGAACCGCATCGCCCGCGGCCCGAAACTGATCCAGCAGATCGGCTTTTGGCGCCTCGCCCTGCACCAGGACCGGGAACTCGAGCGTGCGGCGCAATTCGTCCGCAACGTGGCGCAGTGCGCGAAAACTGGTCAGCAATACGAAAGCGCGGCCGCGGCTCGCCGCCAGCACCTTTCTGGCGACCTCGGCAACCGCATCTGAGTGCTCGCGTGATCCCGGATCGGGCAGGTTGGCCGGCAGGTACAACAGCGCATTGCGGCGATAGTCGAAAGGACTGTCCAGTTGCAGTTCCTGCGCGTCGTGCAGTCCCAAGCGCTGGCGAAAGTGCTGGAAACTGCCACCCACCGACAAGGTAGCCGAAGTAAACACCCACGCGGCTTCGGACATCGACATGAAGCCCTGAAACAGTCCGGATACGTCGACCGGTGTACTGCGCAATGCGAAACCCTGCGCAAATGTTTCGAACCAGCGGATGTCCTCTTCACTGACGTCTTCCGTGAATCCTTGCAGCTGGCGCAGCAGTGTCTGCGCGCGGCGGTGGCAATGCTCCAGACCTTTACTGCGCGGCGCATTTGCCTTTAAAGCGTCCTGCAGTCCACGCAGTGCGTCGCGCAATCGTGCCAGAGCAGGGAGCACGGCGGGCGGCGCTTCATGCCAGGGTGCGCGGCGCCGTTCGCTGCCGAATTCCAGTCGCAGATCGCGCGCCGCCTTGTCCACTTGCGCGGCCTGCTCGGCAATGTCACCCGCATCGCGCGCTTCACGCAGTTGCTCGATACGAGCGTCCTGGGCAAGCCCCAGCAACTGCCGGGTGCTCAATTGCTCACCGAAGAAGTTGCTGGCGATCTCGGGAAGCTGATGCGCTTCGTCGAGGATCATGGCTTCGGCGCTGGGCAGCACTTCGCCGAATCCTTCTTCTTTCAGCGCCATGTCGGCGAACAACAGGTGATGGTTCACTACCACGATCTGAGCGGCCTGCGCATTGCGCCGGGCGTTGAGCACGTGACAGCCGGCAAGCTGCGGACACTCGCTGCCGAGGCAGTTTTCCACCGTGGACGTCACGCGCGGCCAGATGGAAGAATCCTCCGCAACCTCCGCAACTTCGGCGATGTCACCATCGCGCGTGCGCTGCGACCATGCTTCGATATGCTGCAATTCGCCAAGTGCCGCGGGCCGCAGCCTGGATCGTTCGTCCTGCACGTGCAGTAAACGGTAATGGCACAGGTAGTTGGCACGCCCCTTGAGCAGGGCGATCGGTTCGCCGTAACCCAGCGCACGCCTCGCCAGCGGCACGTCTCGTTGAAATAGCTGATCCTGCAGGTGTCGCGTGGCCGTGGAAATCACCGTCCGCCGACCGCTGCGCATCACCGGTACCAGGTACGCCATGCTTTTACCGACTCCAGTGCCCGCCTCGGCGATCAGCGTGGTACCTTGTGCCAGCGCCGCCTCCACCGCAGTGCTCAACACCTGCTGCACGTCGCGCGGCGCAAATCCGGGTAAGATGTCTGCCAGCGGTCCATCGGCAGCCAGCACATCGGCGGCGCTCATTCGCCGGTGCGATCCTGCAGCTTGTCCAGTTCGCGTTGCGCGATATCGACACCCTCCTGATCATCGCGCGCCTCACGCGCGTGGCGGATGATCAGCCAGTTGCGGTAACGCAACGAGGGATTGGCGGACGACAGGGCATTCGACTTCGCGGCCAGGTTTTCCGCCTGTCCCGGTTCGTTCTGCAACAACCGCAACTCCGCCAGACGGCTCCACAAGACCGGATTACCCGGTTCCATCCTGATCGCCTGCTCGAGGCGCACGGTCGCACGCGAATAGTCGCGCGTCTGCCGCGCAACCTCTGCGTCCCGCCAGAGCGCCATCACCTGAGGGCTCTCGACGCCGAGGCGGATATCATCGCCGGGCTTCGGCTCAGGCGGTGGTTCACTCACCGGCGCCGGCGCGCAACCGTATCCGCCGGCGGCAACAAACAGCACCAGCAGCGACGTGCCCGCCCAGATACGCAGCTGTGTTATTCCCATTCGATTGTGGCCGGGGGTTTGCCAGAGATGTCATACACCACCCGCGATACGCCCTGCACCTCATTGATGATGCGCCGCGAGACATGGTCGAGAAAATCGTAGGGCAGCCGTGCCCAGCGTGCGGTCATGAAATCCACTGTCTCCACCGCGCGCAGTGATATCACGTGATCGTAACGTCGCGCATCACCGACCACCCCGACCGACTTGACCGGCAGAAACACCGCAAAGGCCTGGGCAACTTTGTCGTACAAATCGTGAGCGCGCAATTCATCGATGAAAATAGCATCGGCGAAGCGCAAAACGTCGGCGTATTCCTTGTGCACCGCACCGAGTATGCGCACCCCGAGTCCCGGGCCCGGAAACGGGTGGCGGTAAACCATGTCGTAAGGCAGGCCGAGTTCCAGGCCGATTCTGCGCACCTCGTCCTTGAACAGCTCACGCAACGGTTCGAGGAGTTGCAGCTTCATGTGCTCGGGCAAACCGCCGACGTTGTGGTGCGACTTGATTGTGTGTGCCTTACCGGTGCTGGCCCCGGCCGACTCGATCACGTCCGGGTAAATGGTGCCCTGCGCCAGCCACCCCACGTCCGGCAGACGGCCCGCTTCTTCTTCGAACACTGCGATGAACACGTTGCCGATGATCTTGCGTTTGGCTTCCGGTTCGGCCACGTCGTGCAGCGCATCGAGAAAACGCTGCTCGGCAGCGACCCGGATCAGTCTGACACCCATGTGCTCGGCGAACGTCTGCATCACCTGTTCGGCTTCGCGGGCCCGCAGCAGACCGTTGTCGACGAATACGCACGTGAGTTGCTCGCCGATCGCACGGTGCAGCAATGCGGCCACCACCGCCGAATCCACACCACCGGAAAGACCCAGCAGCACGTTCTGCTCACCGATCTGCTCGCGGATGCGCTGCAGGCTGTCCTGGATGATATTGCCGGTCGTCCATTGCGCTTCACACGCGCAGATGTCGCGCACAAAATGCTGCAGAATGCGCTCCCCCTGGCGCGTGTGCGTGACCTCGGGATGGAACTGCACACCGTAGTAGTTGCGCGACGCGTCAGCCATCGCCGCCGTTGGCGCATTGTCAGAGCTGGCGATACACTCGAAGCCGTCCGGCAGTTCCTCCACCCGGTCGCCGTGGCTCATCCACACGTCCAGCAAGGCCGCACCGTCCGCCGCCGTATGATCTTCGATGTCGCGCAGCAGCCGGGAAGCTTTCTGCACGCGCACCTGCGCGTAACCGAATTCGCTGTGACCGCTGCCACCCACTTTGCCGCCGAGTTGCGCAGCCATGGTCTGCATGCCGTAACAGATGCCCAGTACCGGAACACCGCTCGTGAACACCACCTCGGGCGCACGCGGTGTCTGCTCGGCCAGAACCGATTCCGGACCACCGGACAACACGATGCCGCGCGCGGCAAATTCCTCGATGCGCGCGGGGTCGGCATCCCAGGCGTAAATCTCGCAGTACACGCCGAGTTCGCGGATGCGCCGCGCGATCAATTGCGTGTACTGGGCGCCGAAATCGAGAATCAGGATGCGGTGGGCGTGAATGTCGGTCATGGACCCTCAACCTCGATTCTTCTCCCGCCGGGCGAGAAGAGAAAGAAACGAAGACCCTCACCGCTGACCACTTCCAGGGGGAGACGGGCCCTTCTCCCCTCTGGGGAGAAGGGTTGGGGATGAGGGGCTGCGGAGAGCAGGCGCGTTATCGGACAATCGCCCTCACCCCTGACCCCTCTCCCAGAGGGGAAGGGGAACAACAGATCGGAGGTAGAAGGGGGCAACGGTGGAATGTCCCTGTCAGTCGACGCGGTAATTCGGCGCTTCCTTGGTAATCGAAACGTCGTGCACATGGCTCTCGCGCACACCGGCCAGTGAGGCGCGGACAAATTCGGCGCGCTCGCGCATGGCGCGGATGTCCGGGCAACCGACGTAGCCCATGCTCGAACGCAAGCCGCCCAGCATCTGATGGATCACCGCGCTCAGTGGCCCTTTGTACGGCACCCGTCCTTCGATGCCCTCCGGCACCAGTTTCTCCACGCTGTCTTCGTCGTCCTGAAAATAGCGGTCGCTGGAACCGCGCTGCATCGCACCCAGCGAGCCCATTCCCCGGTACGTCTTGTACGAGCGGCCCTGATAAAGCTCGACTTCGCCGGGCGCCTCGGCGGTGCCGGCAAACAGGCTGCCGATCATTGCACAATGTGCGCCGGCCGCGATGGCCTTAGCCATGTCGCCGGAGTAACGAATGCCGCCATCGGCGATCAGTGGCACATCCGTACCATTGAGGGCATCGGCGACGTCGCTCACCGCGGTGATCTGCGGCACGCCTACGCCGGCGACGATGCGCGTGGTGCAGATCGACCCGGGCCCGATGCCTACCTTGACCGCGTCGGCGCCCGCCTCGACGAGGTCCCGGGCTGCTGCCGCGGTGGCGATATTGCCGGCCACCACGTCAATACCGGTAAAGTTGTCCTTGATCCATTTCACCCTGTCGAGCACGCCGCGCGAATGCCCGTGCGCGGTGTCGACGACGAGCACGTCGACGTCGGCCTCGACCAGAGCCGCGATGCGCGCCTCCGAATCCGCGCCCGTGCCGACCGCCGCACCCACGCGCAGTCGCTCCTGGGAATCCTTACAGGCATTGGGATTGTCGCTGGCACGTTGAATGTCACGCACCGTGATCATGCCGCGCAGCTCGAAATTGTCGTTAACGACCAGCACTTTCTCGATGCGGTGCTTGTGCAGCAGCTCGATGGCTTCGCTGCGTTCAGCCCCCTCGCGAATGGTCACCAGACGATCCTTCTGCGTCATGATGGTGGACACCGGCGCATCCAGATGCGTCTCGAAACGCAGATCGCGCTGGGTGACGATGCCCACCAGGCTGCGGCCATTCACCACTGGCAGTCCGGAAATACCGTGTTCGCGCTTGAGTGCCAGAACGTCCCGGATGGACGTGTCGGGCGTGATCGTAATTGGGTCCTTGACCACTCCCGCTTCGAATTTCTTCACCCGCCGCACCTCTTCGGCCTGCGCCTCCAGCGGCATGCTCTTGTGCACGATGCCGAGACCGCCTTCCTGCGCCATGGCCACGGCCAGGCGCGACTCCGTCACCGTGTCCATTGCCGCCGACACCAGCGGAATGCTCAAAGTGATGTTACGGGTGATGCGGGTGGCGAGATCGACGTCTCGGGGCAGCACCTCGGAGCGTGCCGGGACCAACAGTACGTCATCGAATGTAAGGGCGTCCTTGGAGATGCGCATGTGGATGTCCCGATCAGCAGGTTAATCGTACAATTATACCTTGAACTGCAATTACGTCGAACGATGCAACCCGATCTGCTAGAAAACGGCAACCGCAAAATCTACACCGTCAGCGAACTCAACGCGTCGGTACGGCGGCGCCTTGAGCAGGGCTTCGGCAAACTTTGGCTGGAGGGGGAAATCTCCAATCTTTCGGCACCCGCTTCCGGGCATCTGTATTTCACCCTGAAAGATAGCGACGCGCAGGTACGCTGCGCCTTGTTCCGCGGGTCACGCCGTAACCTGGATTTCACCCCGCAAGACGGCCAGCACGTCGTGGCATTCGCCAAGGTGAGCATGTATGAACCGCGCGGCGAGTATCAACTGGTCGTCGAGCAACTCGAGGAAGTAGGGAGCGGGCTGCTGCGCCGCCAGTTCGAACAGCTCAAAGCGCGTCTGCACAAAGCGGGCCTGTTCGCAGCCGAACACAAGCAGGCACTGCCCCGCATCCCCATGACGCTGGGCGTTGTTACTTCGCCAACCGGCGCGGCACTTCGCGATGTGATTCGCGTCTTCAGACGGCGTGCACCGTGGTTACGGGTGGTGGTATTCCCGAGCCGCGTGCAAGGCGCTGACGCGGGCGCCGAACTGGCCGCAGCGGTAACGTGTGCCGACCGGTACGGGGGCTGCGATCTGCTGTTGCTGGTGCGCGGCGGCGGTTCCCTGGAAGATCTGTGGGCGTTCAACGACGAGCGCCTGGCGCAAGCGATTTATGCGTGCGGCACGCCGCTGATCAGTGGCGTCGGGCATGAGATCGATTTTACGATCGCCGATTTTGTCGCTGATCTGCGCGCCGCCACACCATCGGCAGCGGCGGAAATGGCGACGCCGGACGTGCAGGATCTGCGTGCCGGCATCGATGCGATCCTGCTGCGGCTGGTGAAATCGCAACGCCACACACTGGCACGCGGGACCCATGGCCTGGAGGCGGCAGCCCATCGCCTGCGCATCCAGCACCCGGTACAACGGTTACAGCAGCAGGCCCAACGCCGCGACGAACTGGAGCTGCGCCTGCACCGGGCGGTTCGGGCGCGCAGCACCCGCGCAGCGCAGTCGTTGGCTAACAATCTCGGCGCATTGCGGGCCCATCACCCTGCGCGGCAATTGCCGTTGCTGAGTTCGCGCCTGCAACGGCAATCGGAACGCTTGCGCGGCGCCATACGCGAACGCTTGGCGGTCTTCAGCAACCGCCTGCAGGCAAGCGCGCGCACCCTCGAGGCCGTCAGCCCCCTGGCAACCCTGGCGCGCGGTTACGCGATTTTGCACCCAGCAAATAGTCCCACCACACCCATTGTCGCGGCCGGGCAGGTGCGCACAGGCGATCTGTTGCACGCACAACTGGCCGAGGGTGGTCTGCGTTGCCGGGTAGAAGGCACCTTTGAGCCGGAGAAAACCGGGAATTAGCCTGATCGCGGCAGTGAGGCGGTAACGCCGGCAACCCGGTGCTGGATGCTGACAACGACAGATAAGGAAACCGTAACTGAACAAATTCTCGGCGATCAGTTTTGCCGCTGCTGCGCTGGTGAGTGCTGCTGGCGTGTGCGCCGCAGATCGCCTGCCCGTGCAGACTGCAACGCTGAGCACATTGCTGCGACCCGCAAGCGGCGATGCACCGGCTACCGTCGTCAGCCTCAACGATACGTGGCTGGAGGCGGAAATCAGCGCCCCGATCGTATCGCTGGATAAACGCGTCGGCGATTCCGTCGCCAGAGGCGAAGCCGTGGTGCGCCTCGATTGCCGCCGCTTTACCCGCGAGCAGGAGCTGGCGGCTGCCAACGTCGAAGTGCTGACGGCACGCGAAAATCTTGCCGCGCAACGGCTGGAACGAGCACGCGGTCTGCGGCGCAGTAAAAACATCGCCGAAGAATCCTTCAATCAGCGCGAGGCGGAGTTCGCCAGCGCCAAGGCGGAAACGCAGGCTCAGCAGGTCGCGCTGTCCATAGCCCGCGACAATGTTGCGCGCTGTGAGATCAAAGCGCCTTTTGCCGGTGTTGTCGCGGCGCGTCAGGCACAGCTAGGCGAGCTTGCCGCGCCAGGCAAACAGCTGCTGCGCCTGCTGGACACCACCACTGTGGAACTGGCAGCACAACTGCCGGCGCGCGACATCGCCTCGTTGCAGCAAGCGACGGCGGCCACCTACCGGCACAACGAGCAACCCTACCCGGTACGGGTGCGAGCCATCGTTCCGAATATCGAAACCGGCACACGCACCCAGGAAATCCGCCTTACCTTCAGCGGGCCGGCGCCACCACCCGGCGCCAGCGGCCGCCTGCGCTGGCAACTCGACACCGGTCTGCTGCCGGCAGAATACCTGGTGCGACGGGCGGATGGGCTGGGGGTACTGGTGGCGCGCGGTGGCACGGCCGCGTTCGTACCGGTCCCGGGCGCGCGTGAGGGCCGTCCCACACCTGTCGATCTACCGCCGCATACGCAGGTCATAACCGCAGGCCGCTACAGCGTCTCGCACGGCGACGCTATCGCCGTCACGCCCCAGTGACACGCCACGTCGCTGCTTGCTATCACGGATCACTGGTGTGCTGAATCGCCTTTTGCACAATCACGTGCTGGCCAACCTGGCTTTTGCGCTGGTCCTGGTGCTGGGTGCCGCCGCCTATTCCACGATGCCGCGCGAGCAGGATCCCGAGATAAATTTCAACTGGATCGATATCCACACCGTGCTGCCGGGGGCATCGGCCGTGGATGTCGAGCTGCAGGTGACCGACGTTCTCGAGGATGCGATCCGCAATGTCTCGGACATCAAGTTCGTGTCCAGCGTGAGCCGCGCCGCGGTTTCCAGCATTCTGGTGCGCTTCGAAGACATCGACACGCGCACCTTCGACAAGCGCGTCAACGATCTGCGCCGCGAGCTGCAGGCGGTCCAGGAAGAACTGCCGGAGGAAACCGTCGATCCCCGGGTTTCCGAGATAACCACTGACAACGCGTTCCCCAGCGTTATCCTGGCAGTGACCAGTACAGCCGAAGACGAAAATCTGCGCCGCCAGTCGCGCATCGTCAAAGAAGACCTGCAAAATACCAGGGGTGTGAGCAGCGTGCTGGCGTCCGGTTTGCACGACCCGGAGCTGATCGTGGATTTCGATCCCGATCTGCTGGCGAGCCGGGGCGTATCGCCAACCCAGGTTGCCGACACCGTTGCGGCATATTACCGTGACACCGCGGCCGGCAGCGCTCAGAGCGGCAGCGAATCGTGGCTGGTCAGATTGCAGGGTACCGATCGCGATCCGGAATACCTGGCCGGCCTGCCGCTGGTCGGTATGCAAGGCGAAATTCGTCTGGATACCGTTGCCAGCGTGCAGCGCGCCCGCTCCCGGCCGGAGCGGCTGGTACGTTACCGCGGCCAGCCCGCGGTGCTGTTGTCGGTCACCAAGAAAGCCGGCACCAATACGTTGCAACTGGTGGACCGTGTCAGCGAGTACGTCGCTGAGCGCAACGCGCTGAGCGGCGAGACCGGTGTCGACATCGTACTCATCAACGATCAGACGGAAATCACCCGCAGTGCATTACGTATCATGCAGACCAATGCGCTGCTGGGTCTGGGTCTGGTGCTGGTGGTGACCTGGCTGTTTCTCGGCAACCGCATCGCCCTGCTGACCTGCATCGGCATACCGTTCATCCTGATGGGCACGTTCTGGTTTCTGTCCGGTATCGGTCAGACGCTGAACGTGACGGTGCTGCTGGGCGTGGTCATCAGCCTGGGTATGCTGGTGGACGATGCCGTGGTGGTCGCCGAAGCAATTTTCTATCGCCTGGAACGCGGTGCCGAAGTGGTCGCGGCAACTTTCGGCGCGCTGCGCGAGGTGATGGCGCCGGTCACCACAGCGGTGCTGACCACCATGGCGGCGTTTCTGCCACTGATGCTGTTGCCGGGCATTCTCGGCAAATTCATGCTGGTCATCCCGCTGGTCGTCACCACGGCGCTCGCCATAAGCCTGATGGAAGCGTACTGGATGCTGCCCGTCCACGTGATCGGGGGCGGTGTGCGCAGTGCTCCCCGGGTCAGCTTCGTTGCACGGCTGCGCGACGCCGGGCGAGCCTTCGTACTGCCGGGCGCAGCGAGCGGCAGCCGTACCGCAACGTCGCTGTTGCTCTGGCTACCGCGCTTCGCCTGGCGTGGCGGCAAGACGATGGTGCGCGTGCTTGCGATTATCGTATGGGGTGCGGTATCCACGCCGTTGCGCATTCTGGATGCGTTGGACGGCTGGGCATCTCCGTATCGAACCCGCGCGATGCATTGGATTCGCATCGGTTACACGCGCATCCTGGTGAAGGTCCTGCGCTATCCCCGTCGCACCCTGACAGGTGTTGCGCTGCTGCTGGTGCTGGCGCTGGGTTTTGTGGTCGCCGATTCATTGCCGGAAGAACCACCTGATGACCTGACCGGAAGGTTCGTGGCGATGGGTATGGACGACGCCCGTGCCGGGCGTCTTGCAGCCTGGCTGGACGAGCGCTATCCGCGCCGCGCCATCGCATGGCTGGGTCGCCACGCGCTGCAGTTCGATTTTTTTGCCAGTGACCCGATCCGGTTGTTTTACATCAACGTGGAGATGCCGATCGGTACACCACTGAGTGAAACCATGCACGTGGTGCAGAGCATCGAGACCCGCATCGGCGCTGCCGTGCACAGCGAGGAGCTGCGCGCCATGGTTTCTTACAGCGGCATCATGTTTACGGAAACGGCCCCGTTTTTCGGCGACCGTTACGGCCAGATTGTTGTTTCGCTGCGCCCGAAAACGCCGCAGCTGCGCGAGGTCGACGCGGTTATCGATGCGGTACGCCCTGTGGTGCAGGACGTCCCCGGTACCAGCAGGGTATCGATTCTACGCCTCGCGGGCGGCCCGCCTACCACACGCCCGGTGAGCGTGAAAATCCGCGGCAACGACCTGGCGCGCATCCGCACCGCCGCCGACGAACTGAAATCGCTGCTGGACGCCAACCCCGCCTTGCGCGACGTCACCGACGATGCGACCGCCGGGCAGCGCACCCTGACGGTGAAACCCGACCTGGATGCGCTGCGGCGCGCCGGCGTCGATCCCCGCGAGTTGAGCCGTGCCACACGGTTGATGGTCGACGGCGAAGTCGTCGCCGCGATGCAGGATCAGGGCGAAAAGCTCGAAGTGCGGGTACGCGCGCAACCGCGCCCCCGTGACGACATCGCGAGAATCCTCGACCTGCGCCTGCCCGGCACCAACGGCAGCGCGGCGCTTCGCGATCTGGTGCAACTGGATTTCGCCCGCACACCCGAGGCGATACGCCATCACGACTACCGTCGAACCGTCACGGTGGAAGCGGATATAGACAAGTCTCTGGTCGACGAACTGGCGGCGAACCGCATCGCGACCGATGCATGGGAAACGCTGCGACCCAGGTACCCCGATCTCAGTATCGACCAGAGCGGCTTGCTGGACGACATCCAGGAGAGCCTGGACGCGATTGGCGTGCTGTTTCTGATAGGCGTCGGACTGATGTACATGATCGTCGGCACCCAGTTCAAGAGCTACCTGCAACCCATCATGATACTGGTGGCTATTCCGCTTGCCGGCGTCGGCGTCGTCGCAGGCCTGATCGTCTCGGGCAATCCCTTGAGCTTGTTTACCCTGTACGGCGTGGTAGCCCTCGCCGGGATCGCGGTAAACGCCGCCATCGTGCTGATTTCGGCCGCCAACGCGCGGCTGTCGGCCGGCATGTCAGTGTTGCACGCCACCATTTATGCCGGCCGCCGGCGCGTCGTGCCGATAATTATCACCTCGCTGACTACCGTGGCCGGGTTGTTTTCACTGGCGACCGGGCTTGGCGGGCACTCGCTGTTGTGGGGGCCGGTGGCAGCCGCGATCGTCTGGGGCCTGGTATTCTCCACGCTGCTAACGCTGCTGATCGTCCCGCTTTTGTACCGCCTGTCGATGGACAACAGCCACTTGGTACGTGACGCACTTAAAACTCGCTGAATTTGAGTTTGCTCTCGGCTGGCGATTCTGCTATTAAAGGCGACTTTTCGTTTCCGGCGGTCCCGAAATGCCCAAGAAGCAAGACGACGTCCTGTCCCTGAACAACAGTATTCCGGCCTACAAAGCAAAGAAGGGCGAGGAGTACATGAACGAGCGTCAGCAAAAGCATTTCAGCGAAGTGCTGCTGGCCTGGAAAAAGTCACTGATGGAAGGCGTGGATAGAACCGTCGACCATATGCAGGATGACGCGAGCAACTTTCCCGATCCCAACGACCGTGCCACGCAGGAAGAGGAATTCAGCCTGGAACTGCGCACCCGCGATCGCGAACGCAAGCTGATCAAGAAAATCGACGAAGCACTCACCTCGCTGGATTCCGACGAATACGGCTACTGCGAAGCCTGCGGCGTAGAGATCGGCATCAAGCGCCTGGAAGCCAGGCCGACCGCCACCATGTGCATCGACTGCAAGACGCTCGAAGAGATCCGCGAACGGCAGAACGCCTGAGCGCGGCCCGCCCGTGCCGGCCAGCCCAAGCCAGACCGGCAGATTCGCACCCTCACCGACCGGACCCCTGCATTTCGGATCGCTGATCGCGGCGCTGGGCAGCTATGCCCAGGCCCGCAGCACGGGTGCCCGCTGGCTGGTGCGTATTGACGACATCGACCCGCCGCGCGAGATGCCAGGTGCCAGTGACGCGATTCTGCGCACGCTGGAGGCCTTCGGTTTCGAGTGGGACGGACTGCTGCGGCAGAGCGAGCGGAGCGAGCGTTATATTCACGCGCTGGATCAGCTCGAACAGGCGCAACGTGTATACGGATGCACATGCAGCCGCAAGCAAATCGCCGCTACCGCAACTCGCAGCGCAGCCGGCTGGGTGTATCCGGGCACCTGCCGCGGCATGCCGACTGCGCCGTCTTTCGCCCACCGCGTCGTCGCCGACGGCAACCCGCTGCTATTCGTGGATCGCGTACGCGGCACGCAAACACATATATTGAGCGAGGAAACGGGCGATTTCATCGTGCGCCGACGCGGCGGCTGGTTCGCGTACCACCTGGCATGCGCGGTGGACGACGCCGACGGGATCGGTGAAGTGGTACGCGGCGCCGACCTTCTGCACGGCACCGCGGCACAGATCTACCTCCAGCAGCTGCTCATGCTGCCGACGCCCGTTTACGCGCACCTGCCAGTTGCGCTCGGCAACCACGGTAACAAGCTGAGTAAACAGACTTTCGCGCCGCCTCTGCGCGATGCCGAACCGGTACCGCAACTTCTGGCCGCCTGGGCTTTTCTGGGGCAGGCGCCGCCGCCGGCAAGACCCGCCAGCCCCCAGGATTTCTGGCGCAACGTCATCGGTACATGGAACCTGGCCGCGGTGCCGCGCAAGGACCGACAGCCCTCGCAACCGGCATACGCCTGACACCGCTGGCCCCGGCCACTTGGCAAGCCGGCGTGCCTCGCCTATTCTGTTACGATGCGTAACATCGGACATCGCGCTGTTGCGTGAAGACCGCACCAGCGGGCGGGGCCGCGACATTGTCGTGATCCTAACGCTGCTCGGCCTGGCGCTGTTTGCCTCGCCGTTCACCGACTGGTGGGCGCGAGCGTCGTTTCCCTGGTATTTCCCGTTCGTCCTGTGGGGGCTGCTTATCGCGCTGGTAGCCGTCACACAGATCCTGGGACACGGTTTTGAAGATTGAGCTTTGGCAGCTGTTCTTCACCGTGGTGGCCTACCTGGGTGCGCTGTTCCTGGTCGCCTATGCCGCCGAACGCGGCTGGATCGCCCGCCGGCTGCTGGAACACCCGCTGGTCTACGTCCTGTCGTTGGGGGTCTATGCCACGTCCTGGACGTATTACGGCAGTGTCGGTCTCGCCGCCAAGAGCGGATACACATTCCTCACCATCTACCTGGGCGTCACGCTGACATTCATCATGGCGCCGATCCTGCTGAATCCGATCTTGCGGCTGGTGCGGGAATATCAGCTTACCTCGCTGGCGGATCTGTTCGCGTTCCGGTTTCGCAGCCCCGTGACGGGATTCCTGGTCACGATGTTCATGCTTATCGGCATCCTGCCGTACATCTCGCTGCAGATACAGGCGGTTGTCGAATCCATCAAAGTGCTTACCGGTGATATGCGCACCGGCATTCTCGCGCCGGCATATTGCGTAACGCTGACGATATTCGCGATTCTGTTCGGCGCTCGCCACATCACCCCGCGTGAAAAACACGAAGGCCTGGTTGCCGCGATCGCTTTCGAGTCCGCCGTAAAACTGGTCGCCTTGCTGGCTGTCGGGGCATTCGCCGTATTCGGCATTTTCGGCGGGCTGGGGGAGATGCAGCATTGGCTGCAGGCCAATCCCGAGGCACTGGATAAACTCTACCGCCCGGTAGCCACGGGTCCCTGGTTGACCTTGCTGCTGCTGGCATTCTGCGCCGCGTTTCTGTTGCCGCGTCAGTTCCACATGATTTTTGTGGAAAACTTGAACTCGGGTGCGTTACGCCACGCCGCCTGGATGTTTCCGCTGTTTCTACTGTTGCTGAACCTGCCCATCGTGCCTGTGCTGTGGGCGGGCAGGTCGTTGCAGCTGGAGATGTCGCCCGATTTTTACGTGCTCGGCATCACGCTGAACGAGGAGAACGGTTTGTGGCTGCTGACTTTTATCGGCGGTGTATCGGCATCCAGCGCCATGATGATAGTGACGTCCCTGGCGCTCGCCTCGATGGCCTTGAATCACATCATTCTGCCGATGCGCTTTATCGGCGGCAGCGTGGGCAACGACCTGTACCGGTGGATACTGTGGGGCAAACGCGCACTGATCGCGGTGATCGTCGCCGGGGGCTATGGATTCTTTCACGTCATCGACAACAACGAAGGCCTGGTGCACCTGGGATTGATTTCGTTCGTGGCCGCTGCGCAACTGCTGCCCGGGGTGCTGGCTCTGCTGTTCTGGAGGCGCGCCAACAGCAACGGCTTTATCGCCGGATTGCTCGGCGGTGCACTGGTGTGGTTCGGCGTGCTGATCATGCCGCTGCTGGTCAATTCCGATATTCTCACACGCGACGTCGACCTGACCGCATTGTTCCGGCAGGGCGACTCCAGCATCTGGACGGTCGCGACCTTCTGGTCGCTGGCGGCAAACACGTTTCTACTGGTGATGGTATCGCTGGTGACGCGCAGCAGCGACGAGGAGCGCGAAGCCGCGGAAGCCTGCTCGGAACGCGGCCTCACGCCGCTACGCGGCCAGGTCACCGACGGTTCACCCAAGCAATTCGAGAAACAGCTGTCGCGCATCATCGGCCCCGCCGCAGCCGAACACGAAGTCGGCCGCGCGCTGGAAGAACTGCAGCTGGAACGGGGTGAACAACGTCCGGCCGAGTTGCGTCTGCTGCGCGATCGTATCGAGCGCAATCTGTCCGGCATGCTGGGGCCGGTGCTGGCGAGAATGATCGTCGACAACCGCCTGCAGTTGCGCGAACGCACGCATACTGCTCTCGCGGACAGTATCCGCTTCATGGAAGAACGCCTGAAAGATTCACACAGTCGCATGCGCGGTGTGGTCGTCGAGTTGGATAATCTGCGCCGTTACCATCGAGAGGTTCTCTACGAGTTGCCGCTGGGTGTGTGTGCCCTCGGACCCAACGACGAAATCATCATCTGGAACCTGGCCATGCAGGTAATCTCAGGCATCGACGAGCGTTCGGCTGTCGGCAAGTCCGTGAGCAGCCTGCCGGAACCATGGCGCGGATTTCTCGTCGACTTCCTGCAATCGCCCGATACACACCGCTACAAACAAACGCTGGAGACGGATGAGCTGCAGCGTTCCATCAACTTGCACAAGGCCGAAATCGGCATGCCGGAAATCGGGCAACAGGCGGAAACCGGCGGACAGGTGATCATCGTCGAAGACCGCAGCGAGCTGGAAACGCTGGAAACCAGTCTTGCGCACAGCGAACGCCTTGCCTCGATCGGTCGCATAGCGGCAGGCGTAGCGCACGAGATCGGCAATCCTCTCACCGGCATAACCAGCATCGCGCAGAATCTGCGCCACGAAACCGATTCCGACGGCGTGCGCCAGAATGCCGACGACGTGCTCAAGCAGACTGACCGCATCAACGATATCGTGCGAACACTCCTGACTTTCTCACATGCCGAACGCATCGGCAGCGAACCGCGCAACGAAACGATTCTGCGCCACAGCATCGACGAGGCAGTGCAGCTGGTCAGCCTGAGCGATGCCGCAAAGCAGATCGAGTGGCGTGTCGAATGCGATGTTGAACTCGCCGTGGAAGGCGACCATCAGCGGCTGGTGCAGGTTTTCGTGAATCTGTTGAACAATGCCTGCGACGCATCGCAGCCAGGCGATCCGATCAGCGTGGTGTGCTCGCGCGACATGCTGCACGTCACGATTCGCGTAATCGACAAAGGCTGCGGCATACCGGAAACGCTGCACGAACGGATTTTCGAACCGTTTTTCACCACTAAATCCGTGGGCAGTGGCACCGGACTCGGACTGCCGCTGGTGCACGGCATCGTGCACGACCACAACGGCGACATCACTGTGAAAAGCTCGAGTCGCGGCACCGAGTTCGTGATTCGCCTTCCGGCACCCAGTCCACAGTCGGCGCGGAGCTCAGCGTTCAATTCTCCGGCCGGCGACCCGAAAAGCGCGCGGCACACGACTTCCGCGCGCGACGGGGTATAACGCGTTGCACAACCCAGCCCTCATCCCGAACCTTCTCCCCAGAGGGGAGCAGGGCTTTTCTTTTTCCCCTCGGCCGCTGGGAGAGGGGTCAGGGGTGAGTGTGTGGCGCCCTCCTCACGTCAGAGAGACGGAGGATTAGGGCACAGCATGAACCGCATCCTGATACTCGACGACGAGGAAGTCATCCGTACAGCGCTGCGGCACCTGCTGGAACGTGCCGGTTACCGCGTCGCCGAGGCTGCCGACGCCGCGGCCGCCGAGGCGCTGCAACCGGACAGTTTCGATCTGATCCTGGCGGACCTGCGGCTGCCAGGCGCGCCCGGCACCACGATCATTCCGCTCGCCGGAGGCGTACCGGTGGTCATCATGACCAGTTACGCCAGTGTGCGATCAGCGGTTGAGTCCATGAAACAGGGCGCTGTGGATTACATCGCCAAACCGTTCGACCACGACGAACTGCTGCTGCTGGTGGAACGCGCGATTCAGCAGAACCGGTTGTGGCGACAGAATGCCGCGTTGAAAATGGATCTGCAGCGCGAGTACCCGATACAGGACATGATCGGGGAATGCGAGGCGATGCGCGACGTGCGCGGGCAGATCGCACGCGTGGCGCCTACCGACATGACGGTGCTCATCCTGGGCGAATCCGGCACCGGCAAAGAACTCGTGGCGCGGGCCCTGCACGAGCAAAGCCGTCGTAGAGACAGCCCGATCGTCGCGGTCAACTGCGCATCGATTCCGGAAGGCCTGATCGAATCGGAACTGTTCGGCCACGAAAAAGGCGCATTTACCGGCGCAGTGAAAAAATACGAAGGCCTGGTGCGGTCGGCCGACAGCGGCACCTTGTTCCTCGACGAAATCGGCGAATTGCCCGCCGGCGTGCAGGCACGCCTGTTACGGGTACTGGAAAACAACGAGATCCGTCCCGTCGGTTCCACGAAATCGCGCAGCGTCAATATCCGCCTCGTAGCCGCCACCCACCGCAATCTGGACGAGATGGTCGAACAAGGCGAATTCCGCGAGGATCTCTACTACCGCCTGAAAGTAATGGAAATATTGCTGCCGCCGCTGCGCGAGCGCCAGGAAGACATTCTCAACCTGGCCAATTACCTGCTGGACAAGACGGTGAAGTCGCTGAGCCATCATGCGCTGCACTTCACCCCGGAGGCGCTGAACGCAATTCGCGGTTATCGCTGGCAAGGCAACGTGAGAGAACTGCAGAATGCCGTGGAGCGCGCGGTCATCCTCGCCGATGGCAACGAAATCAGCGTGCAACACCTCGGCCTGACCCCGGCGGCCGCCGACAGCACCGATCAGTCATCCAATACTGCCTACGACCTCAGCCTGGACGAATACTTCCGTCGCTGCGTGCTGACCAACCAGGCCAGCTGCACCGAGACGGATCTGGCCAGACTGCTGGGAATCAGCCGCAAGGCGCTGTGGGAACGCCGCCAGCGCATGAATCTGCCGCGCGACTAGCCGCGTTACGTTTTGTGACAGCCCGCACAGTTTCGGGCGTTACCTATCGTTACACAAACGCCCCAGAAACATCGACATATCGTAAACAATAGCCTTCAATTCTCTGTTTTTATTGGTTTTCTACTTCGTGGCGCAGGGATTGCTGCGTTCAGTTCTGATTGGTGACAGGCAAGTCACATCGCCCCGGCCACGCAGTTACGACGGTAATCGCACGGCCGGGCGTTGCGCCGGTAAGGCGTCAATCCGTCCGGCTCTGATATCAGAACGAAATAAGGGGGGATCTATATGGATCCGAAAATTATCTGGCTCTTTGTGTTCGTAGCGCTGTATTGGGGTTATTGCATCTTCTGGGGAATCAAAGGTGCGATGTCCGCCAAAACGGCCTCCGACTACTTTATCGCCGGTCGCAAACTCTCGCTGTGGGTATTCGTGCTCGCGGCTACCGCGACCTCCTTTTCCGGTTGGACCTTCATGGGCCATCCGGGGCTGATCTACCGGGATGGCTTCCAGTACGCTTATGCGTCCTTCTACGCCATCACCATCCCGTTCACCGGCGTCATGTTCCTCAAACGCCAGTGGATGCTTGGCAAACGCTTCGGCTTCGTGACGCCGGGTGAAATGCTATCGCATTACTTCAAGTCCGACGCGATACGCGTGCTTGTCGTGCTGGTTGCGTTGGTCTTCTCCGTGCCGTACCTCGGTGTGCAACTGCGCGCCTCAGGGTTCCTGTTCAACGTGCTGACTGACGGCGCGCTGGGCGTTGAAGCCGGCATGTGGTTACTGTCTGCGGTCGTGTTCATCTATGTGGCATCGGGTGGTCTGCGCGCGGTTGCTTACGTGGACACGGTGCAGTGCGTACTGCTCGCGGGCGGTATCGTCGCGATCGGCATCATCGCCATCAGCTACGTCGGCGGCTGGACCCAGCTGAACGCAGGTATCGCCGCACTCGCCGCGGCCGATACCAAACTCACCCCGGACGGTTACAGCCACTACATCGCTATTCCTGGCGTAATCCAGTTCGTGAGTGCGGGCGGAGCGGCGCAGGGCGGTGCCTGGACAGGAATCATGGTGCTGACCTACATGTTCGCACTGATGGGCATTCATTCCGCCCCGGCTTTCACCATGTGGGCCTTTTCCAACACCAACCCGAAACCGTTCGCACCGCAGCAGGTGTGGGCATCGTCGTTCGGCATCGGTTTTATCCTGTTCGTGTTTACCGCCTTCCAGGGTCTCGGTGCACATCTGCTCGGGGCGGACACTGCGTTCTTGGCTGCTCACCCCGAACACGTGAACAACGTGCTGGGTTCGGGCCTGGGCGGCAAGGACCTGATGGAATCCGCCGGCAAGCAGGGCATGCTGGTCCCGCAGCTCATCTACCTGATGGCCGACGCTGCGCCATGGCTGGTAGGCCTGTTGTCCGTGTGCGCACTGGCTGCGATGCAGTCGACAGGTGCTGCCTACATGTCCACCGCCGGTGGCATGTTGACCCGCGATCTGCTGAAGCATTTCATTATGCCGAATGCCTCTCACACACAGCAGAAGCTGTTTGGCCGTGTCGGCGTGTTGATAATCGTGCTGGCTGCACTGGTCGTTGCCACGACGGCAACCGACGCGCTCGTGTTGCTGGGCGGTCTCGCGGTAGCGTACGGTTTCCAGATGTGGCCGGCGTTGATCGCTATCTGCTGGTGGCCGTGGCTGACCCGTCAGGGCGTCACCATCGGCCTGACGGCCGGCCTTATAGCGGTAACCTTGACCGAGTCTATCGGGCAGCAGCTGGGCGTCACCGCCTGGGGCCGCTGGCCGCTGACTATCCACTCCGCCGGCTGGGGCATTCTCTTCAACCTCGGACTGGCAGTGCTGATCTCCAGCGTTACCCAGAACCAGGGCGACCTGGATCACCGCATGAAGTTCCACAACTTCCTGCGTGAACATGCCTCGCTGTCACCCGAGAAGCGTGGCCTGGTGCCGATGGCCTGGATCATCACCCTGGTGTGGTTCTTCTTCGGGATCGGCCCGGGCGCCGTGATCGGCAACACCATTTTCGGCAGCCCGCTGGATGCGTCGACCTGGACCTTCGGCATGCCGTCGATCTGGGCCTGGCAGATCCTGTGGTGGGCACTGGGTGTGTTCATGATGTGGTTCCTGGCCTACAAGATGGAAATGTCCACGGTGCCCGATCGCGAGATCGAAGTACTGTACGAAGACATCGGCGATACTCACGAAGCGACAGAAGAACTCTGAGCGCCGTTACATGATGCTGAGGGAGGGGGCGACCCCTCCCTTTTTTTGCCTATAATTCGTGATCCGACTGGAAGCAGATCAATCACCCTAATGTCGCAGCAGCTTTATTTCTACGCTTCGGTACTGGTGCTCGGCGCGTTACTGTTCTTTCCGGCCAGCAAATTGATCTGGGTGCTGAGCGTGCGGCGGCTGGAGCGCAAGACGGGCGGCGGACTGAGCGAAGACGAACGCATGGGACAACGCAACAGGGCGCGGCTGCTGGCCCTGGTGCTGGTACTGATTTTCTCGCTGCTGTTCAATATCAGTATGCTGGGGCTGCCGCAGAATGGATGATCGTTTGTACAAAACGCTAAAAATGGTGGCCATTTCCCTGGCCATAGCCTGGGTGGCCTGGGCGGCTTACGACAATTTTTCCGACCAAGACCCTCATGCGCGGGGCCTGGAAACGGGGCGCAAGTTTTTCAAGGACGGCGACTACGCCAATGCCCTGGAGGAATTCCAGGCGATCGTGGCGAACGATGCACGGCAGATTGAAGCCCTGGACGGCGTGGCGCGAAGTCTCATGCAACTGGGTCGCAATAATGAAGCAATGCAGACCTTCAACGCGGTTATCGCGCTCGCTCCGGACTACGAACGCATGCCGGACGAGAAGAACCTGCTGGGCGCCACCTATGCCAACCGCGGCATCCTCAATGACCGCCTCGGCAACTACGAGGCAGCAATAGCGGACTATGAGAAGGCTGTAGCGCTAGAGGAAGAACTGGACGAGGGACCACACTGGTTGGTCCGTTTCTTGCGCAACCAGCCCGAAAAACAGGCAACGATCCTGCAGCGCGCCGAGTATCTGCGCGCACAACTTGCGCTGCCGGAAGAGGAGCGACTGTTGAGAATGCCCGAGAAGGATGCCGAGCAGCGCCCGTACGATCAGTAACTGTGCGTACGCCGGTGCTCCTATTGCACAGCGCGCTTAGAATACCTGGAGCACGTCGACGAACAGTACACGCATGAAAAACAGCAGCGCAATGCAGCCGAACAGCAGGCGTACCATATCGGTTTCGCCTTCTGCGTCGCGATAGGTGATACCGTGCCAGGCAACAAATGCGGTGACCAGGAGAAACACCAGATCCAGCGGTTCAATACTCATCGAGAAGTCACTGCAGAAACAAGCGCCGCCATTATAGGGTTACGCACCCCAGCCACCAACATGCGAATCAGCGGAATCAAACCTTGAAGAGGTAGATGCAATGTCAGAAGAGAAAACTTACCCGGTCCCGGCAAACATCGCCGCCAACGCACATATCGATGCGCAGCGGTACGCGGAGATGTACGACCGCTCGGTGAACGACTCGGACAATTTCTGGGCCGAACAGGCCGAGGAGTTTGTTACCTGGTTCAAGAAATGGGACAAGGTGCAGGAATGGGACTATGCGAAAGCCGAGATCAAATGGTTCGTCGGCGGCAAATTGAACGTCTCCTACAACTGCCTCGACCGGCATCTGGGCACGCGCGGCGACCAGACCGCTATTATCTGGGAAGGCGACGACCCCAGCGTCGACAGAAAAATCACCTACCGGGAATTGCACGAAGAAGTGTGCAAGTTCGCCAACGGGCTGAAAAGCCTTGGTGTCGTCAAAGGCGATCGTGTCTGCATCTATATGCCGATGGTGCCGGAAGCCGCCGTCGCCATGCTGGCCTGTGCCCGTATCGGTGCCATTCATTCCATCGTGTTCGGCGGCTTTTCACCGGATGCCCTGCGCGATCGCATCAACGATTCGGACTGCAAGATTCTCATCACCGCTGACGAGGGTTTACGCGGTGCAAAGCCGGTTCCGCTGAAAGTGAATTCCGATGAAGCGTGCTCAGACACACCCAGTATCGAGCATATAGTGGTTGTACAGCGCACCAAGGGCAACGTCGACTGGCAGGAAAATCGCGACGTCTGGTACCACGAACTGGTCGCAGCACAATCGGCCGATTGCCCGCCCGAGGAGATGGACGCCGAGGATCCCCTGTTCATTCTCTACACCTCGGGTTCCACCGGCAAACCGAAGGGCGTGTTACACACCACCGGCGGCTATCAGCTGTTCACCGCCATCACGCACAAGTACGTGTTCGATTATCAGGAGGGCGAGATATTCTGGTGCACGGCTGATGTAGGCTGGGTGACGGGCCACTCATATATCGTCTACGGACCGCTGTGCAATGGTGCCATCACCGTGATGTTCGAAGGTGTGCCGAACTATCCGGATGTCGGCCGGTTCTGGCAGGTCTGCGACAAACACCAGGTCAACATTTTCTACACTGCGCCCACCGCGCTTCGCGCGCTGATGGGTGCGGGCAACGACCCGGTTACGAGTTCCTCGCGCAAAAGCCTGCGCATCCTCGGCACGGTCGGAGAACCGATCAACCCGGAGGCCTGGGAATGGTATTACCGGGTGGTCGGCGAAGAGCGTTGCCCGATCGTCGACACCTGGTGGCAAACCGAAACCGGCGGTCATCTGATCACACCGCTGCCCGGAGCGACACCGTTAAAACCCGGTTCCGCAACCAAACCTTTTTTCGGGGTGGTACCCGCCATCGTCGACGACCAGGGCCAGGTGCTGGAGGGTGAGTGCAGCGGCAATCTGGTCATCACACGACCGTGGCCGGGGCAGATGCGCAGCGTGTACGGCGATCATCAACGCTTTTTCGATACTTATTTCGCCATGTACAAAGGCTACTATTTTACCGGTGACGGCTGCCGGCGTGACGCGGACGGCTACTATTGGATAACCGGCCGCGTGGACGACGTGATCAACGTATCCGGACATCGCATGGGTACAGCGGAAGTCGAAAGCGCGCTGGTGCTGCACGAGGCAGTGGCCGAGGCTGCGGTCGTGGGTTACCCGCACGACATCAAGGGTCAGGGCATCTATGCCTATGTGACATTGATGAGCGGAGTGGAAGAAACCGAAGATCTGCGCGCCGAACTGGTCAAACACGTGCGCAAGGAAATCGGCCCGATCGCCACACCCGATGTGATCCAGTGGGCGCCCGGATTGCCGAAGACGCGTTCCGGCAAAATCATGCGCCGCATCCTGCGCAAGGTGGCGGAAAATGAACTGTCGAGCCTCGGCGACACCAGCACGCTCGCCGATCCGTCGGTAGTCGACCATCTCGTCGAAAACCGTGCTAACAAGTAGGATGTTGCAAGACCCTGACCCATGACCCCTCTCCCAAAGGGAGAGGGGAAAATACGAGAGCCCTGCTTCCCTTGCGGGAGCAGGGTTGGGATGAAGGGCAGTACGACATCTCATCAGCATTTGGTACCACGCCGGCACCCGTCATCGTGAAATCGCATCACGTCTCGCATGTGTCGGTTTTCACTCGCACGGTGGGAGACTACATGGAATCCGCTCCTCCCACCCTGAAGACCGGCGATACCTGCGGCGCCGCAGTGGAGTTGCTGCGTGCGCCTGAGGTGTCAGGTGTTTTGATTGTCGACGACGAGCGTCATCCGCTGGGCATCGTTACCGAGCAGGACGTAACTCACCGTATTGCATATCAACTCGATATCGGTGAATCCATCAGCAACGCGATGAGCGCACCGGTGACTACCATCAGTCGCAGCGACTACCTGTTCCAGGCTATCGCCCTGATGCGGCGCGAGGGATTGCGCCACTTACCCGTCGTCGACGACAGGGGATTGCTGGTCGGCATGCTGCACCTGCACCATGCACTAAGCGAATCCATTCCGCTGCTGCTCGAGATGATCGAACACCTGACGCCGGGCGATTTACGCACCGGCATAGAGCACATGAAACGCGCCCAGGTGAAAATCGCCCTCGGCCTGCTGCACGACGGCGTGCCGGCGCCGGAAATCCAGGTACTGCTCACCCACTTCAACCACGATATTTACCGGCGCATCATTCGCCAGGCAATAATCAGGTTACGCGATGAAGGTGCCGGATCGCCGCCTGTCGGTTTTGATGTGATCGTCATGGGCTCCGGCGGGCGCGGTGAAAGTTACCTGTTTCCCGATCAGGACAACGGCTTTGTGCTGGACGACTACCCAGATGCCGATCACAACCTGGTCGACACGTACTTTATCGCTCTGGCCGAACGCATGACCGCTGCGTTGCATGAAGTTGGTATCACGTTGTGCAAAGGGTTTGTGATGGCCAGTAATCCCTTGTGGCGAAAAACTGTTTCCCAGTGGTGCGCGCAACTGCAGTACTGGCTGCGTAAACCCAGCGACGCGACACTGCGCCTCTCCGACATTTTTTTTGATTTTCTACCGGTTCACGGCCAGGGTAAGAATGCGCTCGCCCTGCGCGAGTTCGTGACCCGCACCCTCCCCGATCGGCATATGTTTCTCGGCCGCATGCAGGCCGTGCAGCGCGATCATGGTGTGGCGCTCGGTTTTTTCAAACGTCTCACGGTGGATGAGAGCGACGGGCCGCACAAAGGCAAAATCAATCTCAAATACCACGGTTTGTTGCCACTGGTGGAAAACATTCGCCTGCTTGCGTTACGCGAGGGTGTGGCCAGCACGTCCACGCTGCAACGCATTGCCGAACTGCATTCTCGCAACGTACTGAGTAACGACGAACAGGATTATCTAAGCGGCGCGTTCCGGCACATCACACATCTGGTGCTGCGCCAGCAACTGCAGGA
>Ga0224508_10000612_pt1 | contig 34634 bp, 30 predicted proteins | sample SF_Jan12_sed_USG_4_FD_170157 | JGI IMG/M metagenome (GOLD analysis project Ga0224508, IMG submission 170157) | Sediment microbial communities from San Francisco Bay, California, United States - SF_Jan12_sed_USGS_21 | ecosystem: Environmental > Aquatic > Marine > Sediment | place: USA...
CGTCGTTGGCAACTATAATTTGCAGGAGAGTTTACGAGATTCCCTACATTCTCGGCATGCACCTCAGGTTTCGCGACCCACGTCGAAGCCAAGTCGTCCCCAGGTTGGCGAATTATAACCTAATATGGCGATTGCGCGATGAAATTCAATCCCCGCCTTTATATAACGTCAAAACCTTCTGTGACGTGGTGGCGGTTTATCGCAAGTTTTCCTCGCACAGAGTCACGGTTCACGAAAACAGGTCGCTTGACTGATATCAATCCCAAAAACCGGCTGGTGCATTAACGTGAAGGGATAAGGCAACCGCAGAGTTAAAACATCCATATGAGTAATAAGCCGGACCAACAGCAAGCGGCGGGCTCGAGCATCGAGCACCCGCACGCGATCGACCAAAACCGGCTACTCGAACAACTGTCGGTTTCCAGGCTGGGGCTTTCCGGCGAGGAAGCCGCGCGGCGACTGGTGCTCTACGGAGCAAACGCCCTGCCGAAAAAGGATCCCCCAGGCGTGCTGCAGATTTTCGCCAACCAGTTCAAGAGCCCGTTGATTTACGTGCTGGTCGCGGCGGCGCTGGTGTCGCTGGTGATCGAGGAATTTTCGGACGCGATCTTCATTAGCGCGGTACTGTTGCTGAACGCGGTCATCGGCACCATACAGGAGTACTCGGCACAGCGCTCGGCCGACGCCCTGCAAAAAATGATGATGACCCAGGCTCGAGTGTTGCGTGAAGGAGAGGCCTACGAAATCAATTCGGAGGAAATCGTTCCCGGCGACATCGTCATGCTCGAATCCGGCGAACGGGTGCCGGCGGATATGCGTATTCTCGAAGGCCATAATCTCGAAATCGATGAATCGCTGCTATCCGGTGAGTCGATAGCCGTCATCAAGCGCGCCGATATTCAACTCGACGCCGAGACCGTGCTCGGCGACCGCGTCAATATGGCTTTCGCGGGAAGCCTGGTAAATCGCGGGCGGGCGAATTGCGTGGTGGTCAACACCGGGCTTGCGACCGAACTCGGCACCATTGCCGAATCGGTAACCGGTGAAAGCGGGGCCAGGGCACCGCTGCAGGAGCGCATGGAACGCTTTACCCACCGGGTCGCCATATTTGTCGGTTGCGCGGTGCTGGTGATGGCCACCATTTTGCTGTTTCGCGGCATGCCGATTTCCGAGATTTTTCTATCCTCGGTTGCGCTCGCGGTATCGGTGATTCCGGAAGGTCTGCCGGTTGCGCTCACCGTGGCGCTCGCCATCGGCATGCGTCGCATGGCAAAACGCGACGTAATCGTGCGCCGTCTGATAGCGGTAGAGGCGCTCGGTTCCTGTACCTACATCGCTTCCGACAAGACCGGTACCCTGACCGCGAACCAGTTAACCGTGCGCCGGCTCGCATTTCCCGCACAGGCCGAATGGCGGGTGACCGGAGACAGCGATCAGCCCACCGGTAGCGTGGTCGCCGGCGAGGGTGAGCTCGAAGACGGCAAGCGGGATATGCTCGAGCAGGCCTGTCGCTGCGCCGTGCTGGCCAACGAAGGCTATATCGGTCACCAGAACGGCGAGTGGGCGCATCATGGTGACGCGGTCGATGTGGCGCTGCTGATCATGGCGCACAAGGCCGGCTACAAGCGCCCCGAAATGCTAAACCGGTATGCGGAAATCGATACCATGCCGTTCGAATCCGAGCGCCTCTACAGCGCCAGCCTGAACCGGGTCGATGGCAGGTCACATGCCTTCGTCAAGGGCGCATTCGAAAAGTTGCTCGGTATGTGCGACAGCATGCTGCTGGCCGGCACTGCGGTCGATATCGATAAAACCGCCATCGAAAACCAGGCAAGGTTGCTTGCCGGCGAGGGTTATCGCGTGATCGCGCTGGCCAGTGGGGAAACCGAGGTTGGGCCGGAGGAAGACTTCAACCATAAACACCTGGTCAAACTGACACTGATCGGCCTGGTTGGATTGATCGATCCGCTGCGTCCGGAGGCGCGTTCCGCGGTGGCCAAGTGCCGTGCCGCGGGTATCCACGTGGCGATGGTCACCGGCGACCATCCGGTTACGGCCTGTGCCATTGGCCGCGAGCTCGATTTACTGCAGGACGAGTCGCAGGTCGTCACCGGACCGCAGTTGAAAGCTGCCGCCAGCGAAGCGGAAATGGACCAGATGACCCGCGGCGCCACCGTGTTTGCGCGTGTCGAACCGACGCAGAAACTCGATATCGTGCAATCGCTGCAGCGTAATGGAAATTACGTTGCCGTCAGCGGGGACGGCGCTAACGATGCGCCCGCCCTGCGTAGCGCGCAAGTCGGCGTGGCGATGGGCAAGAACGGTACCGACGTCGCCCGTGAAACTGCTGAAATCATCATCACCGACGACAACTTCGATTCCATCGTCGATGGCGTCGAGGAGGGGCGTATCGCCTACGCCAACGTGCGCAAGGTTATCTTTTTGCTGATCTCTACCGGCGCCGCCGAGCTGGTGCTGTTCGTGCTGGCGATGATCACCGCGCTGCCGTTACCGCTACTGGCGGTGCAGCTGTTGTGGCTGAACCTGGTGACCAACGGGATACAGGATATTGCGCTCGCCTTCGAACCCGGAGAGGGGCATGAACTGGATCGGCCGCCGCGGCCGCCGAAGGAAGCCATTTTCAATCGCATCATGCTGGAGCGGGTGATCATCTCGGCGATTGTCATCGGCGTGGTTGCTTTCGGGCTGTTCAAGTTTCTGCTGGACCAGGGTTTCAGTGTCGAGCAGGCGCGCAACAGCACTCTGCTGTTGATGGTATTGTTCGAAAACGTACATGTCTTCAACAGTCGTTCCGAAACCCTGTCGGTGTTTCGCCACAATCCCTTGCGCAACAAGCTGCTGCTCGGCGGCACGGTGATCGCCCAACTGGTCCATATCGGCGCGATGTACACCCCGTGGCTGGGCGATGTGCTCGGCGCGAGCCCGGTGACCTTCGAACAATGGCTTATGCTGCTCGGGCTGGCGCTGTCGGTCATGGTGGTGATGGAACTGCACAAATGGTTTCGCGCCTGTTTTCAGATCCAGTCCGCAGTCTAGCGCTGGCCTGGTGCCAGTCCGGACCAACTTGATTCGGATCAAGGGCGGCAGCCTGTAAATGTGCTGCAATGTTATCGGGCATTAGCGGGTAGCGTGATGCCCGGCTCGGTAAGCTGCTGCAAACGGCAGCCGCGACAACGCAGGGGAGGCCTATTCTCCCCGGAATTTTTGAGGACAGGTTATGACTCAGGATAAAACGCGACTGTTTGTCATTGTCGATCCCACCGCCAGCCACCAGGTGGCGCTGGTCAAAGCGTTACTGATCGCCAAGCTCGCGGATTGCGAGATTCACGCCTTTTTATGCGTTTACCAGGATATCAGCAAGGGCGACGCCTATGACTCGAGGCATGACTTCAAGCACAGCACCCTGGCCGAAGCGAAGCAGTGGCTCGATGAGCAACTGGAACCCTGTAAGGTTGCCGGCCTGTCCTTCAGCAAGGAGGTCGTCTGGAACCAGAGATGGGTAGATGCCGCGATGCATTCGATCGCCAAATCGGGCTGCGACCTGGTGATCAAATCGAGTTTTCATCACAGCAAATCACGGCGTTTTTACCGCGCAACCTCAGACTTCAAGCTGATGCGGTACTGTGCCTGCCCGATACTGTTTGCACACCAGACCCAGGAATGGCAGTCCAACAAGGTGCTAGCCTGTGTCGACCTCGAATCGACCGACAGCAAACACGCACGGCTTAACGGCGTAATCGCCAGGGATGCCAGGGCGATCGCGGACATCGTGGGCATGGATTTGTACATTGCCGCGGCTCACAAGGGCGACATCGATGTCGATAACCTGCCGATCAAGGGCCAGGGTCATCAGCTCGATATGCGGCAACTGGGCGAGCTGTACGGCGTCGACGAATCGCGCATATTCCTGCGCCGGGGCGACACGATCGCAACGCTTAAGGGTGTTTGCGACGAACTGGATCCGAGCATCGTCATCATGGGCACGCTGGCGCGCACCGGCATCAAGGGGAAACTGATCGGTAACACCGCGGAAAAGCTGCTCGACCTTATCGATGCCGACGTACTAACCGTCAACTAGCCAGCAAATCCCTGATCCGGTCGATCTTTTCGGCATCCAGACCGACGGCGTCGACCGTCACCACGGTGGCGATATCGCGCTCTGCCTGACTGATCGGCTGAGACCTTTTCAATTGCTGTTCGAGCACTTCCAGGGTCGCTTCCGACGCATCGTTGGCGCGTGCGACGATGCGCCGGCGCAGTTCTTCCACGGGTGCCTGGCAGTCGACGATGATACGTCTGCAAGGTTGCATCGGACTCAACTCGAGAAGCGCCAGTCGCCGCGATTCTTCCAGCAGCGTGGCGTCGACAATCACAGTGAAATCCGCGTCGATGACCGCGGCCGCGAGTTCGGCCAGGCGCCGGTAAGTAGTGTCGGTCGCCTGCCGCGTGTATATCCCTTGATCCGTCGCGGATCTGCTATCGTCGCTGGCGTCGAGATTGAACAGTCGCTTGCGTTCGACGTCGGAGCGGATCTGTATCGCGCCCAGTGCTTCCACCAGTTGCGCGGCTATCGTCGATTTACCCGAACCAGAAAAGCCGTGCATGATAACTAGACCGGCGCGGTGGCTATCCGCCCACTGACTGGCCAGCTCGATGTAATCGATGGCCGGTGCGATTTGTTCGAGATAGCCGTTGTCGCCGAGGTTTTCCTGTTCAACCCGCAAAGCCTCGACCTTCGCGCGCACCAGCGCGCGGTAGACGAAGTAATAGCGCAACAGGGCGACCGCCTCATAGTCGCCGCTGCGCTCGAAGTAGCGATTGAGGAAGCGCCAGCAGTACCCGGGATAGCCGCGTGCGTGTAAATCCATCGCGATAAACGCGGCTTCGCTAATTGTATCGATCCAGCGCAGTTCGGGATTGAACTCGATGCAGTCGAAAAACGTGACCTCGTCGTCAATCATCGCCATGTTGCCAAGATGCAGGTCGCCATGGCATTCGCGCACGAAGCCGTCGCGCTTGCGCGAGTCGATCGCCTCTAGTAAATGCGCGTTTTCTCGGTACCAGCGTTTAAGCCTGAAGTAACTGTTGGGCAGGTACTGCGCCTGTATCGCACTGGCGATATGCGTCAAATTCTCTTCGCTCCAGTGCGCGGCCTGTGCGGCGTTGCCGTATTCGTAGTTGTCGGCGCTGCGCGCGCTGCGCGCGTGCATGTCGCTGACGGCTGCGGCAATCGCATCGACGATTTGCGGAGTAAGATGGTGTCGGCTTGCATGGTCGCTGAGCAGAGCCTGTTGCGAGAATTCGCGCATCTTGACCGCGTACTCGATAATTTCGCCGTCGCCGCCGATCCTTGGTCTGGTCTCGTTTCCGCGAATTTCAACCAGCCCGAGATATATTTGCGGGGCAAACCTGCGGTTTAGGCGCAATTCCTCCTCGCAATAGTGGCGCCTTTTATCCAGCGTCGAGAAATCGAGAAATCCGAAGTCGACCGGCTTTTTTATCTTGTAGGCGTAATCGCCAGTGAGCAGAATCCACGAGATGTGGGTTTCAACCAGCCTGATGTAACGCAGCGGATGACCGAATGCGTCGGAACTATTCATCGATACGATCAGCCTGCTGACCGATGGATCGTCTGCGTGGGGCAGATTATCGTGGACTAAGTGCGCGCTCATGCCTGTTTTCGTGGCCGCTGTGATTACGTCACTTTAAATATCCGTGCCTGGCAGATACTGATTGAAGTCAATTTAAGCGGAAACAACCGTTAGCCGGGCATTACTTTACCATTGGGCTGTAGTATCTTGACTCGCGACAGCCCCCGGTGTGGGCGCAGTATGAGGTTCAATCATGGACAAAGAATCGGAAGCCGGGCGTATCCAGGATTTTGTCGACCGGGGAAATTTCCATGCGGCCTACAATATTGCGCTTTCCGCTTTGAACCAGTGCAGGCGCGATCAGGACCAGGCCGGCGTCGACCATTTCATCGATATTATCAGGGGAATCGTCGATACCCTGGCCGCGGAATTCGGTAGCCAGTCGCATCGCTAACAGATAATTCTGGCGGGATTTACTGGTCGCGGTAACGGGACAGGTTAACCGGGATGCGCTGTGCGCCGAAATTGCCCGGCTTGTCGAGGAAATGCCCGGGAAGCGATTCGCCGCAGCTGGCGCAACAGCCGTTTGCATCCAGTCCCCAGCGCCCGAGCTGGTACCAGTCGCGTTCGATCAGCAGCTCGTCGCAGTTGTGACACCAGGTGCTCGAACCCCTGTTGTCGTGAACGTTGCCGGTGTAGGCGTAGCGCACCCCGTTTTCCATCGCGATACGTCGCGCTCGCGTTAGCGTGGCGGCCGGTGTTCGCCTGATGTCGCGCATTTTCCAGTCGGGATGGAAGGCGGTGAAGTGCATCGGCACATCGGGGTCGAGCTTTTCCGCCACCCAGTTGGTCATTTCGTCGAGTTCTGCATCGGAATCGTTTTCGCCGGGTATCAACAGCGTCGTCAATTCCAGCCAGCAGTCGGTTTCGTTATGAATGTACTCGAGGGTTTCCAGCACCGGCGACAAATGTCCGCCACAAATCTTGTGATAAAAACGATCGCTAAACGCTTTCAGATCGACATTGGCGGCATCCATGGCAGCGAAAAATTCGATTCTGGGTTCGGGATCGATGTAACCCGCGGTGACGGCGACCGTTTTGACATTGCGCTCGCGGCAGGCCGCGGCGACGTCGATCGCATACTCGTGAAATATTACCGGATCGTTATAGGTGAAGGCGACACTGCGACAGGACAACTCGTCAGCTACGCGCGCGAGCTTCGCCGGTGAGGCCGCGTCGGCCAGCGTATCCATTTCGCGAGATTTGCTCATGTCCCAGTTCTGACAGAACTTGCAGGCCAGGTTGCAGCCGGCGGTGCCGAACGACAGTACCGAACTGCCCGGGTAGTAGTGATTGAGAGGTTTCTTTTCGATCGGGTCGACGCAAAAGCCGCTGGAGCGGCCATAGCTGACCAGCTTGATTTCATCGTCTAGCCGTTGACGCACGTAACACAGCCCGCGCTGTCCTTCGCGCAGATGACAATGTCTCGGGCAAAGGTCGCACTGCAGGCGCCCGTCCTCGAGGGCGTGCCAGTATTTGGTTGTGACAATAGTTTGCTGCATGATCCGCTCTTCGATAACCAGAATTTCCCGTTAACACCGATTCTATTACATGTGGGGTATAGGCCGGAGATATCAACCTATCCCGTTGTGGTTAAGTGTCTGGCTTCGGTTGAAAATAACCTGATATTCAGTGTGCAAATTGATCTTGGTCAAGGATGACAGATATTTATAGGACCTAGAATAACTTTAGAAATCAATTGGTTATAAGTAATTCTGATCTACCAATTAATGAAGATTATAAGGAAGCAGGGAAGACAGGCATGAACTTATCAGGCATCGCCGTATCAGTGCAGCCCCAGTCGTATAACGAAACCATGGAATTACTGGATGCCTTGCCAGGCATTGAAATCCATTACCAGGATACAGATAGCGCTCGCGTCGTGATCGTACAGGAAGCCGACTCGATCGACGCCGAAGTCGAAGGACTCAAGCGAATCAAAGCCGTACCCGGGGTCGTAGTCGCCGAACTGGTGTACCACTACTTCGCCGATGACCAGGATACGAATAGTCCGACACCCCCCGATCTCGATACGGCAAGCGGAATCAGCGATTCCGTATTGCAACGTCTCAACCCGAATTAGCCGATCTTTTATGGAGGATTAAACATGTCAATCAGCAGACGTGATTTTCTGAAAAGCAACATCGCCGCCGTTACCGCCACCACGGTCGGCATTCCGGTAAGCCAGGTGGTCAATGCCGCCGATGCGGAGCAGGGCTGGCAGTGGGACAAGGCCGTATGCCGCTTCTGCGGTACCGGCTGTGGCATCATGGTCGCCACCAAGGACGGCCGTATCGTCGCCACCAAGGGTGATCCCGACGCGCCGGTCAACAAGGGCCTGAACTGCATCAAGGGCTACTTCCTCGGCAAGATCCAGTACGGCGAGGATCGCCTGACCCAGCCGTTGATGCGCATGACCGACGGCAAGTTCAATAAGAAAGGCAAGTTCCAGGTGGTCAGCTGGGAGCGCGCTTTCGACGAAATGGAAAAACAGTTTCGCAAGACCTTTGCCGAAAAAGGCCCGCACGGCGTTTCCATCTTCGGCTCCGGGCAGTACACCATTCCCGAAGGTTACGCCGCGGCCAAGCTGATGAAGGCGGGATTTCGCAGTAACAATATCGACCCTAACGCGCGTCACTGCATGGCTTCAGCGGTAGTTGGTTTTATCCAGACCTTCGGCATCGACGAGCCTGCCGGTAACTACGACGATATCGAGCATACCGATACCGCGGTTCTGTGGGGCGCCAACATGGCGGAAATGCACCCCATCCTTTGGGCGCGGGTATCGGACCGTAAGCTGTCCCACGACAAGATGAAAATCGTCAACCTGTCGACCTACAGTAACATGTGCTCCGACATCGCCGATCTCGAAATCATCTTCAAACCGAACACCGACCTTGCGATCCAGAACTACATCGCGCGTGAAATCATCAAGCGCGACGCGGTCGACCACGACTTTGTCAAAAAACACTGCGTCTTCGCCACCGGACCCTATGACATCGGCTACGGTATGCGCGACACCGACAAGTTTGCCTACGAAGCCGAGAAGGATACCCAGGCCAAAGAGCTCAAGGTCACGCTGGATGCGGCCGAGGCTATCGGGCAACGGCGTAAAGAGGGCGAGGTCGTCAAGCAGGGCAATACCAAGAAACCGGTCAAGCACTGGATGATCGGCTTCGAGGACTTCAAGAAAGGCGTCGAACCTTACACGCTGGACTATGTCGCCGAGCTTTCCAAGGGCGATCCTGACGAGTCGCTGGCGTCTTTCAAGAAGAAACTGCAGGAACTCGCCGATCTCCATATCGAAGATCAGCGCAAGGTAGTTTCTTTCTGGACCATGGGCTTCAACCAACACCAGCGCGGCTCATGGGTCAACGAGCAGTGTTACGCCAACCACCTGTTGCTGGGCAAGCAGTCCTTACCCGGTAATGGCGCGTTTTCACTGACCGGTCAGCCTTCAGCCTGCGGTACCGCGCGCGAGGTCGGCACCTTTGCCCACCGCCTGCCGGCGGACATGGTGGTGATGAATCCCAAACATCGCGCACGTTCGGAGAAGCTGTGGAATTTGCCGGCCAGAACCCTGAATCCTAAAGTCGGCAGTCACTACACCAAGCTGATGCGCGATCTCGAGGACGGCAAGGTCAAGTGGGCCTGGATCCAGGTTTGCAACCCGTTCCAGAACACCGCCAACGCTAATCACTGGATTACCGCGGCGCGCGAAATGGACAACTTCATCGTCTGTTCCGAAGCCTATCCGGGCATCTCGGCCAAGGTCGCCGACCTGATTCTGCCGATAGCGATGATTTACGAGAAGTGGGGACTCTACGGTAACGCCGAGCGACGTACCCAGGGCTGGCGCGAGCAGGTGGCGCCGCCGGGAGACGCGCGTACCGACGTCTGGACGCTGCTCGAGTTTTCCAAGCGTTTCAAGCTCAAGGACGTCTGGGGCGAGCAAAAGATTCCGGGGCTGAAGTCCAAGGGTTTCGAAGACGGCAAGCTGCCTGACGTCATGGCCGACGCCGGCAAGATGGGTTATTCGCCCGACGACAGTCTGTACAAGGTGCTGTTCGAAAACGACTTCGCCAAGGGATTCAAGTGGCCCGACCCGGTGGCTAAAGGACATGCCAACAGTACGGTGGAAGATCTCGGTGTGGACTGGTTCGTCGAAAAGGCGCTGTTCGAAGAATATGCCCAGTTCGGTCGCGGCCACGAGCACGACCTGGCCGAATTCGACGTCTACTATCGCGACGATGTGCGCGGACTGAAGTGGCCGGTGATCAACGGCAAGGAAACCCAGTGGCGTTTCAACGAAGAGTACGATCCCTACTGCAAGGCGGGTAGCGGTTTCGATTTTTACGGCAAGGCGCTGAAGGCTTTACCCGGCGGCGATCTGGACGGTGTCACCAATAAAGAAAAGACCAAGCTTGCCGGCAAGGCGAAGATCTTTTTCCGGCCTTACGCGGCACCGGTAGAGCAACCCGACGGCAATTACGATATGTGGATGACTACCGGGCGCGTGCTCGAGCACTGGCACTCCGGAACCATGACCCGACGCGTACAGGAACTGCATCGAGCGGTACCGGCGGCGCAAATCTTCATGAACTCGGATGATGCCTTTGCCCGCGGTCTGGCGCGCAACGATCTGGCCTGGGTCGAGTCACGCCGAGGCAAGATCAAGGCGCGAATCGAAACCCAGGGTCGTAACCGCATGCCCAAAGGCACGATTTTCGTGCCCTGGTTCGACGAAGGTGTATTCATCAACAAGGTAACACTCGACGCCACTTGCCCGATGTCCAAGGAAACGGATTTCAAGAAGTGCGCGGTTAAAGTGTACAAGGTCTGAGTTGGTTCATGTCGGGGGAAGAGAGGTAGCGTACAGTGGCCAGGCAGGATAATTCCAGGCGCGAGTTCCTGCTCAAAACCGTGCAGGGCTCGGCCCTGACCGCGACCGCGGCGCTCGGCTGGTTTTACCTGATCCAGCAACAGGCGCAGGCCTCGCCGCACGCGGTGCGGCCGCCTGGCGCCGAATCCAGGGAAGAGTTTTACGCGCGCTGTATCAAGTGCGGCCAGTGTGTTCAAGCCTGTCCCTTCGACACCCTGGAACTGGCCGAGGCCGGCAGTTACGTGCCGCTGGGCACGCCGTATTTCGTGCCGCGCCAGACGCCCTGTTACCTGTGTCCGGATATTCCCTGTCAGCAAGCCTGTCCTACCGGCGCGATCAGCAAGCAGCTGGAGAAGATCGAGGATTCGCGCATGGGTTTGGCGGTGATCGATATCGAAAATTGCCTCTCCTGGCAGGGTTTGCGATGTGAAGTCTGCTACCGCGAGTGCCCGCTCAAGGATTCGGCTATTTCGGTGGAGCATCAGCCGAGGCGCATGAGTAAACACGCCATGCTGGTGCCGCTGGTGCACAGCGACGCCTGTACTGGCTGTGGCATCTGCGAAAAAGCCTGCCCAACCCAGCAGGCCGCGATTCGTATCGTACCGCCCGAACTGGTGCAGGGTAAGATTGGCGATCACTATCGACTCGGCTGGAAGAGCGAGACGCCGATTACCCAGGATTTCAAATCGTCATCGGAAATGCCCGCAATCGGTGGCGAAAATCCGGCGCTGGATTATTTGAACCAGGATAGTTCGCTATGAACGACGCCGATCTCAGGGCAAAACTCGGGCGCGACGGCAAACCCATGGTCGGTGTCAATGGCCGCCCCATGCATCGGTTGCTCGAGCCAGCTGCGGTTGGCGACAAAATACGGGTCTGGCGCTTTGTCATCCTGCGACGACTAACCCAACTCGGCATTTTATTGCTGTTTTTCGGCAGCGCGCACTGGGGCTGGTCGATCGCGGGCGCTCCGCTGTTGACGGGTAATCTGAGCGCTTCCGAGTTGCTCGGGTTCTTACCGATGGCGGATCCTTTCGCCGTGGTACAGATTCTGCTGACCCGGGCCATACCCGAATCCGAGGTATTGATCGGCGCGGCGATCATACTCCTGTTTTACGGCCTGATTGCCGGCCGCAGCTTTTGCGCCTGGGTTTGCCCGGTCAATCTGGTGACCGACCTGGCCGGCTGGCTGCGACGGCGCCTGAGTATTCGCGATTTGCTTTATCTGCCGCGCAGCACCCGCTACATGGTACTGGTAGCGGCCTTGCTGTTATCGGCAATCACCGCGGTCGCGGCTTTCGAGTGGATCAGCCCCATCGGCATGCTGCATCGCGAGTTGATTTACGGCATCGGCCTGGGCTGGATCGCGGTGCTGGGCATCTTCATATTCGACCTGTTTGTCATCCGCCACGGCTGGTGCGGACATCTATGCCCGTTGGGTGCGTTTTATGCTTTGCTCGGAAAGCGCAGCGCGCGCCTGGTGGTCGGTTTCGATGCGGCCAGCTGTACCCACTGCGCCGAATGCGCCACCGTCTGTCCCGAGCCGCAGGTGCTCAATCTGAAAAAACTCGAACAGGCGGGATTGGTTAGCCCGGGCGAATGCAGCGCCTGCGGGCGTTGTGTCGGATCCTGCCCCGAAGGCAGTTTGCAGTTTCACTGGCGGCTCGGCGGCAACGCCGGGCATGCCGATCAGAATTCCAGAGTTTCCCCAGAAATCATTCCGCAAAGGAGGTCCCAATGATCCCTGTAAAATTAATCGCAACATCATCTGTTATCGCGATCCTGACGGCCTGCGCCATTGGCGCAGACAGCGTCAGCATCAGTGATTCGGATATCGGGCTCAGCAAAACCAGCGTGTTCAATACCCCGGATCCTGAGGTATTCGTATATGACGAAACCCGCGCGCGCTACAGTAAACCGATGGAGCGGGCTTTCCCCGGCGCCCCGCCGCAGGTACCGCATGAAATGGTTTCCATGCTGCCGATAACGCTGGACGACAACCAGTGCCTGGAATGCCATGACCGCCCGGATGAAATCGGCGCGGAAGAGGTCAAGGGCGGCCAGCCGATGGACAAGATGCACTATAGCGAAGTCGGTGCCGAGGGCAGCGAAGAAGGCTGGCGCCTGTCCGGCATGCGCTTTACCTGCAACCAGTGTCACGTGCCGCAGGCTGGCGTCGCGCCGCTGGTGGATAACTCGTTTGCCAACTGATATCGACAAGCCGTCGTCCACGCGGCGCGCGTTTCTGACGGGTAATTATTTCACCCGTCGCGGTCGCCTGCGGCTGGCCACGGAACAGGCCGAAACAGGGCAGCCGCCGCCGGGCGCGGTCAGCCTGGACAGCGGAAAATGCCTCGCATGGCAGCGAATGACCTGCCGCGGTTGTATCGACGCCTGCCTGGATAACGCGATTACTACGGTATCGAATCTCGAACCGCGTATCGAGGCGCAACGCTGTACCGGCTGTGGCAAGTGCGCTGCCGTGTGTCCGGTGGACGCGATCCATATCGCTATCCTGGGAAATCACTGATGAACAAAACTCAATCCATGGCATCCGACATTAATCTGCCAACTGGCGCAGGAAACATGAAGCGACTCTGGAAATGGTTCTGGCGTCCGGCTTCGGCATCGCGCTGGGGAACGGTTTTCCTCGTTGGCGGGGTCGCCGGCATTATTTTCTGGGGCGGCTTCAACACTTTCATGGAATACACCAATACCATGCAGTTCTGTATCTCCTGCCACGAGATGAAAACCAATGTTTACCAGGAATACAAGGAAAGCGTGCATTACAAAAATGCCTCTGGCGTGCGCGCTACCTGCGCCGATTGCCATGTACCGAAAGAATGGACGCCCAAGCTGCTGCGCAAGATCCAGGCATCGAACGAGATTTATCACAAAATTGCCGGCAGTATCGACACGCGCGAAAAGTTCGTCGACAAACGCATGCAGCTGGCGCGTAACGTCTGGCGCAGCATGATGGAAACGGATTCGCGCGAGTGCCGCAACTGCCATGACTACGATGCGATGCACTGGGAAGAGCAGAATCGCAAGGCCAGGATGAAAATGAAAAGGGCCGAAAAAGAAGGCCTGACCTGCATCGAATGTCACCAAGGCATCGCGCACGAATTGCCTGATGATTACGATTTCGAGGAAGAGATGGAAAAGATGGGCTTGTCCAGCCGTTTGAATCCCGATCTCTTCGATCGATTTAACCCAACGAAAATATCAAACTCAAAAGAGGAGCATCAACATGATCAGTTTTCGTAAACTCGCAGTAACGGGGCTCGCCGCCATGCTGGCCGGCGGTCTCGGATTCAGCCACAGCGCCAGTGCCGACGGCGTTTCCCGTGTCGAGCTACTGGCGTCCATGTGTAACACCTGCCATGGCCCCAATGGCACCGGCGTCAAACCCAGCCCGGGAATCGCGGGCGAAGACCCGGCTGACTTTCTCGATCTGATGAAGGCCTTCGCCAGCGGCGACGAGCCGACCAGCATCATGGATCGTCACGCCCAGGGTTACACCGACGCCGAGCTCAAGATGCTCGCAGAATATTACAGTAAACAGAAGTAGAGGAGAAAGACTAATGACAACATTCGATCGTAGAGACTTTCTCAGGGTAGTGGGCGCCGCGGGCGCGGTAACCGGACTCGGCAGCCTGATGTGGCCGCTGCAGGCCTTTGCGGGAGCCAGCGGCAAGGTGGTCGTTGTCGGCGGCGGCTTCGGTGGCGCAACCTGCGCCAGGTACCTGAAGCGCTGGGGGCCCGATCTCGAAGTGACCCTGGTTGAACGTGACAGCAGCTTCATCACCTGCCCGTTTTCCAACGAGGTCATTGCCGGTGACCTGGATATCAGCAAGATCACCCATGGCTATGACAGCTTTGCGGGTCTCGGCGTCAAGGTGGTGCACGACGAGGTATCCGGCATCGACGCCGGCGGCAAGTCGCTTAAACTCAAGGGCGGCAGTTCGCTCAAGTATGACAAACTGGTTCTGTCTCCGGGTATCGCCTTCAGGTGGGGATCCATCGAGAACGACCAGGCGGCGACCCAGGAAGCCATGCCGCACGCCTGGAAAGCCGGACCGCAGACGCTTTTGCTTCGTAAACAGCTGCAGGCGATGAAGGACGGCGGTACGCTCATCATCGTGCCCCCGAAAAAGCCGTTCCGCTGCCCGCCAGGGCCGTACGAGCGCGCCAGCCTGATGGCTCACTATCTGAAAACCAACAAGCCGAAGTCGAAGATTTTGATTCTCGACTCCAATCCGTCGCATTCCAAGCAGGCCGCCTTCCACGAAGGCTGGGCCAGCGAGTACGGCAACATGATCGAGTGGGTCAAGGATACCGACGGCGGCGCCATCAGCAGCGCCGATGCGGGCACTATGACCTTGCGTAACGATTTCGGCGACGAGTATAAGGGCGACGTGATCAACCTGATCCCGTATCAGAAAGCCGGGGCACTGGTGGAAGACAACGGCTTGACCAACAAGGATGGCTGGTGCAACGTCGACATGGGAACCTTCGAGTCCAAGGTAGCCAAGGACGTACACATCATCGGCGACGCCTGCGTCGCCGGCGCGATGCCCAAATCGGGCCACTCGGCGGCGTCTCAGGCGAAGAACTGTGCCGCGGCGATCGTTTCCGGTCTCGCCGGCAACGCGCCTCCGGAACCGACCTACGCCAATACCTGTTACAGCCTGATCGCGCCGACGTACGGCATTTCCGTGGCTGCCGTGTATCGCCTCAAGGAAGGGGTTATCGTCAAGGTGTCCGGCGGTGTCAGCAAGGTTGGCAACAAGGACCGCGTTCACAAGAACGAAGCCAAGTATGCGCGCGGCTGGTACAAGTCGATTACCATGGATATGTTCGGCTGATAAGCTTTTTTTAACCAATTACCCGGGGTTGCCCAGGCCACCCCGGTGTTTAACAGGGTTTACACAGACATGATGAAAAGAAGATCATTTTTGCAACAAACACTGGCGTTTACGGCTGGCCTGGTTGCCAGTGGTAGTGGACTGTTTTATATGCCTCGAGCGTATGCTGCCAGGCCTGACGCTGCATTTATCGCCAGGGATCTGGACACCGTGCTGAAGGAAATACTGGGCGGAAGCGAGGCCACGATGAGCGATCAGATCAAGCTCGATGCGCCGTTGCAGGCCGAAAACGGCGCCGTTGTTCCAGTGGTCGTATCCACCACGCTGGAGGCGCCGGAAGCGATAGCGATTGTGGTGCCAAAAAATCCAACCCCGTTGCTAAGCCTTCTGGAAGCCACGCCGCGCACCGGAAGTTACGTCAGGATGCGGATCAAAATGGCGGGCACCGACGAGGTGAGGGCTTACGTCAAGTCCGGTGGACAATGGTACATGGCGGCCCAGGAAGTCAGGGTAGCGGTTGGCGGCTGCGGCGGCTGACGGGTAGAAACTACGAGGAATTTGAAACATGGCTAAAAGACGTACACGTGTCAAAACAGAGAAAACTGAAAAAGGGATCAGGGTTACCTGCCTGATAAAACACCCGATGGAAACCGGTAACCGGCTCGGCGCCGACGGCGCTAAAATTCCGATACACTATATCAAGTTCGTGGATTTCGGGATCAATGGAGACCATGTTGGCACCATCAATCTCGGTCCTGGCGTATCGGCGGATCCTTATCTTTCGATGGACATCGCCGGTGCGGTCAGCGGCGACAAGGTATCCCTGCATTGGGAAGACAGCAAGGGTGAATCCGATACCGTGGATACCGTCGTCAAGTAGTCGAGTTTTCGAATGCTTTTCCGTTCAATCAAAAAACTGTCTGTCGCCGGGCTGCTCGTGCTTCTGGTGACAGGGATGGCATTGAGTGGGGACAGTGCGGCCCAGCAATCGTCAGTCCCGCCCGAGGTAGCGGCGGAGCTCGCACCCAACCTGGACGCCGGCCCCCGTCTGCTCGGAGATTTGTCCGAGGAGGCGCAGAAAATTCGCCGTCAGCAGCTCATGCAGCAAACGAATCGCGTAATGCCGCCGGTGCCGCCCGCGCAAAAAAAGCAGTTCTACGACCAGATGGTCGGCTTCAGCAGCCTGTCGATGCGCGACTTGTTCAATTTCATGACAGCCAAGATCAAGGCCGACGAGGAGCTGTCCTTCGACGATGTGGTCGAGGCCATGGAACTCAAGGCGAACGATGTTAACTTCAAGAAAGTCGGACATAACGAGTTCTGGAAGGATGTTGGCGCGATTACCGGAATGGCGACCCTGCGTATCGAGATTCTGCAGTTTTGCGACGCCGAGGTCGGTAGACGCATGCTCGACTTCAGCCCGGAGTTTTCTATTTTTATTCCTTGCCGAATTACCGTGATGGAGGATGCCACCGGCGACATCTGGCTGATGACGCTGGACTGGGATGTCAGCTGGCTGGCGCGTGCCTGGCAGCCAGGATCGCAACTCGATCCGGTACTGGTGAAGGACGCGGTCCGTATCCGAGACGCGATGAACCAGATCATGCAGGCCGGCGCCAGCGGTGACTGGTAAGCCCGTCCCGGCAACCGACATTACTGACATTTACGATTCAGAACTGCCGGCCTGAAATTACCGATGTATTCCACCAACCAGTTGCCCAGGCTGATTTCAGGCCTGTTGATAATCCTGTTGCTGCTATCGTCGGCCAACTTTATTCTCGATAAAAACGGCAGGATCATCTACACGCTGTACGGCGCAATCGAGTGGGATTCAAAGGAAATCGTCGACAAACTCAGTGCTTTGAGCGAGTCATGAGCGCAGAGACGGGCCGCCTCAGTCGATCGAAGCGTAAAAATTCAACAGCGCCTCGATGTCGTCCTCGCCGAGTTTCTTTACCCGCCGGTACATACCCCGCGGAACGATACGCTTGCCGGTCATGATATTACTGAATTGTCGCCGCAGGTAGGGCGTCCACTGGCCGGCAAGAATGGCGGCGTCCTCCACCGGCTCGGCGCCGTTATGGCTGTGGCATCTCTCGCACTGCTGTTTGTGCAGGATTGCCCCGCGACTGGCCAGTTCGACATCCACCGCCTGTCGCACCGGTAAAAATTCCCGCTCTGAAAAATACCTGGCCAGCAGGTTCACCTGTTCATCGCTCAAGCTTCTGGCAATTTCGTTCATGACGGTTTCGGGTTCGCCGGGGCGCTGAAACTCGAGCGCAATCCGTTCGTTTTCACGAAACACGTCCATCGTATTGAGGAAACCTTCATAGGAGAATCCGGCGATGCTCGGCACCATCGGTAGCCGGCTGTTGCCGTCCTGCCCGTGGCAATCCTCGCAACGCTTTACCAGGTCGACGAAACCGGCGCAGCGCGCGCCGCTCGGGAACAGAAGTAGAAACATGGTTAGCAAACAGATCAACGGTCCTGCTTTATTGCACATCAAGACATCCTCATTAGTACGATAGCAGCCATGACAGTTAAGATGCAGAATAATATATTCGGTCTTAACGCGGCTTGATCCAGGGCAATCTGGACCATTGCCGATTGTGGCTATAATAATAAAATCACCCAGGCTGGAGGACAAATCATGAGTACTCGCCCGGCCGCCGTCGCCGGATATTTCTACGAAGCCGACAGGGCTCGATTGCAGCAGCAGGTCGAACAATTGCTGGGCGCCGAGGCTACCTCTGGCGCCGACCTGCCCAGGGCGCTGATCGTGCCGCATGCGGGTTATATCTATTCCGGTTCGACCGCGGCCCGTGCCTACCGCTGCCTGCTGGCCGCTCCCGAGCGGGTAAAACGCGTGTTATTGATCGGCCCGGCGCATCGGGTGTATCTGAAGGGCATGGCGATTCCGTCGGTAGCCCGCTTTGCCACACCATTGGGCGAAATTCCGCTGGATCGCGACGCGCTCGATCAAATCGCGCGCTTGCCGGCGGTGCAGATCTCCGACGAAGCGCACCGCGAGGAACACAGTCTCGAAGTGCAACTGCCGTTTCTGCAGTCGGTGTTGCCCGAGTTTACGCTGGTTCCGCTGGTGGTCGGCGCCGTTGACGCCGGCCCGGTCGCGGCGGTGATCGATGCGCTGGCAACGGACCCGCATACGCTGGTGGTGATCAGTTCCGACCTGTCGCATTTTCTGAGCTACCGAGAGGCGCAGCGCATCGACGCATCGACCTGCGAGCATATCCTCGACAAGTCGACCAGCCTGAGCGGAGAAGAAGCCTGCGGCGCGCGTGCAATCAACGGCCTGATGGCGTCGAGCCAGGCGGCTTCGCTCGAGGTTTCACTGCTGCAGGTCTGCAATTCCGGTGATACCGCCGGTACTCCGAACCGGGTGGTCGGCTATGCCGCCTTCGCTTTGCATTGAACTGAGCGATACCGAGCAGGCGCGCCTGCTCGGTATCGCGCGCCAGTCGATCGCCGAAGGGCTGGCCTCGGGCAGGGCGTTGCAGGTCGATCTCGAGCAGATGCAAGAAAACCTGCGGGGCAGGGCCGCCGTGTTTATTACCTTGACCAGATCCGGCGAGTTGCGCGGTTGCGTCGGCTCGCTTCAGGCGGTCGAGCCGCTGGCGCAGGCGGTGGCGACTTCGGCTTTCAACGCCGCGTTTCGGGATCGGCGCTTCGGGCAGTTGCGTGACGACGAACTCGACGCTATTCGCATAGAAATTTCGGTGCTGTCGGAAATGGAGCCGATTGACGCCGATAGCCGGCGGATATTGCTGGATTCGCTGCAGCCCGGTGTCGATGGATTATTGCTGGAAGATGGGGGATATCGCTCGACTTTCCTACCCAAGGTGTGGGAAAAAATTGGCTCGGCGGAAGAGTTTCTGCAGCAATTGTTGCTCAAGGCAGGGCTTGGCGCCGGCCACTGGTCGAACACTTTGCGCTGCCATCGCTACTACACATTTTCGTTTGCAGAAAAATAGCCGCCGGGCCCCGGTTTGAGTTGGAGCGCTGCGGCTTTTCCGTTATCATTCCCGCACCTTTTCATCCCCGCTACGTGACCTGAAACAATATGCTATGCCTGCCCGGTAGCCCGGCATTATCCGAATTCAGACTGCAAAAACTTCGACAACAACTGGCCGCCGCGGGAACCCCGGTCGACGGTCTCGGCAGTCGCTTTATTCACCTCATCGACAGCGTTGGCGATCTCGGCGAAGATCAGCTTCAGGTACTCGGCAACCTGTTGACCTATGGCCCGCTGATGGATTCCGCGAGCGTCGACGGCCAGACCTTCTTTGTCGTGCCGCGGCCAGGTACCATTTCGCCGTGGGCCAGCAAGGCCACCGATATCGCGCACAATTGCGGTTTGACGCAGATTCACCGCATCGAGCGCGGTATCGAATACACCATCGATTCTGACTGCGAAGTCTCGCCAGAGCTGTTATACGATCGCATGATCGAGGCCGTGTTCACCCGCCTCGAAGACTGCGCCGCGCTGTTCGAGACCCATCAGCCAAGACCATACGCCGCGATCGATACCAGCCATCAGGGGCGTGGCGCGCTGGAAAGGGCCAACACCGAACTCGGTCTCGCGCTGTCGGCCGACGAAATCGACTACCTGACCGAGGCCTACGCCGAACTTGGGCGTAACCCGGTAGACGTCGAGCTGATGATGTTTGCCCAGGCCAACTCCGAGCATTGCCGGCACAAGATTTTTAACGCCAGCTGGACGATAGATGGCCGCGAGCAGGACAGGTCGCTGTTCGCAATGATCAAGAACACGTATGCTGCGCATAGCGACGGCATCCTGTCCGCCTATCACGACAATTCCGCGGTGATCGAGGGTTTTGCCGCGCGCCGGCTGACCCCGGCGGTCGATTCGGCGGAATACGGTTACCAGGATACGCAGCTCGATATTCTGATGAAGGTTGAAACCCATAACCACCCGACCGCGATTTCACCCTTTGCGGGCGCGGCCACCGGTTCCGGCGGCGAGATTCGCGACGAGGGCGCCACCGGAATCGGCTCCAAACCGAAGGCTGGCCTGTGCGGATTTTCGGTGTCGAACCTGAAAATACCCGGATTCGAGCAGCCCTGGGAGCAGGATCACGGTAAGCCGGGGCGAATCGCGTCGGCGCTGGAGATCATGATCGAGGGCCCGATCGGCGCGGCCTCGTTCAACAACGAGTTCGGGCGTCCCAATACCTGCGGCTACTTTCGTACCTACGAGCAACAGGTGGCCACGGCTGACGGCCAGGAGCTGCGCGGTTACCACAAACCGATCATGGTCGCCGGAGGCGTCGGCCTGATCCGGCGCGAGCATATCGATAAGAAAGATATTCCACCCGGGGCCAACATCATCGTCCTCGGCGGCCCGGCGATGCTAATCGGTCTCGGTGGTGGTGCCGCCTCGTCGATGGCCAGCGGCAGCAGCAGCGAGAACCTCGATTTTGCCTCGGTGCAACGCGGTAACCCGGAGATGCAGCGCCGCGTGCAGGAAGTCATCGATCGCTGCTTCGCGCAGGGCGAGGCCAATCCGATCCTGTCGATCCACGATGTCGGCGCCGGCGGCCTGTCCAACGCCTTGCCCGAACTGGTCAACGACGCCGAGCGCGGCGCCGAACTCGATTTGCGCAGCGTGCCCAACGACGAGCCGGGCATGTCGCCGATGGAAATCTGGTGCAACGAAAGCCAGGAACGCTACGTGCTCGCGGTCTCGGATCAGAGGCTCGATGATTTTATCCAGTTGTGCGAACGCGAGCGCTGCATTTACGCAGTGCTCGGAAAGGCCACCGAAAAGCGCCAGCTGCGGGTCGATGACTCGCATTTCGACAATCGCCCGGTAGATCTACCGCTCGACGTCCTGCTGGGCAAGCCACCGAAGATGCACCGTGAGGTGGCGCACCAGGAGGTCCCGCAGGCGGAGTTCGATCGCAGCGCGGTCGAGCCGGTGGAGGCGCTGTATCGCGTGCTGCGCCTGCCGGCGGTCGCCGACAAGACGTTTCTCATCAGCATTGGCGATCGTTCCGTCAGCGGACTGGTCGCGCGCGACCAGATGGTGGGTCGCTGGCAGGTACCGGTTGCCGACGCTTCGGTAACGCTAACCGATTACACGGGCTACAGCGGTGAAGTCATGAGCATGGGCGAGCGCACGCCGCTGGCGCTGCTCGACGCGCCCGCCGCGGGACGTATCGCCATCGGCGAAGCGCTGACCAATATGGGTTCTGCCTGGGTCGGCGATTTATCGCGCACGGTACTGTCGGCCAACTGGATGGCGGCGGCCGGGCACCCGGGCGAGGACGCGCGCCTGTTCGATACGGTGAAGGCGGTGGGCATGGAACTGTGCCCGCAACTGGGCGTCACCATACCGGTGGGCAAGGATTCGCTGTCGATGCAAAGCCGCTGGTCCGATGCTGAGGAAGACAAAAGCGTGACCGCGCCGTTATCGCTGATCATTTCGGCATTTGCGCCGGTGGCGGATGTGCGCAAGACGGTAACCCCGGATATCAAGGCCTGTGACGGCGGCTCGGTATTGCTGCTGCTCGATCTCGGCGGCGGCCGCAATCGACTCGGCGCCTCGGCGTTAACCCAGGTGTATAGCCAGGTCGGCGCCCGCGGACCCGATCTCGACGACGCGGCCACTTTCAAGGCGGCTTTCGAAACGTTGCAGGCCATGCTCGAACAGGACTTGCTGCTCGCCTATCACGATCGATCCGATGGCGGCCTGATCGTGACGCTGTGTGAAATGGCCTTTGCCGGCCGCAGCGGCCTGCAATGCGATACCGGCGACCTCGACGACGATGTGCTGGCGGCGCTGTTCGCCGAAGAGCTGGGAGTCGTGCTGCAGGTGGCGCAATCAAATCTGGCGCGCGTGGATGACCTGTTGCGCGAGGCCGGGCTCGATCACCTCTGCCATCGTATCGGCCAGCCACAGGCACAGGCCAACCTATGTGTCCGGCATGCCGGGGCAACGGTCATCGACGAAGCGATCGTCGAACTGCAGCGCGCCTGGTCGGAAACCACGCTCTATATGCAGTCGTTGCGCGATAACCCCGAATGCGCACGCCAGGAATTCGATCTGATCCGACCCGATCAGCCGCCCAGCCTGTTTTCATCGTTGAGTTTCGACCCGGCCGAGGAAATTCACGTCGGCGCCAACAGGCCGCGTATCGCCATCCTGCGCGAAGAAGGGGTTAACGGCCAGGTTGAAATGGCCGCCGCCTTTGATCGCGCCGGTTTCAGCGCGGTCGACGTGCACATGAGCGACATTATCGAGGGCAGGGAGAGCCTGGCCGAGTTCCAGGGTATCGCCGCCTGCGGCGGTTTTTCCTATGGCGACGTGCTCGGCGCCGGCGAGGGCTGGTCGAAGTCGATACTCTATAACCCGCGCGCCTTCGACGAGTTTTCCGCGTTTTTCGAGCGCACCGACAGCTTCGGGCTCGGCATCTGTAACGGTTGCCAGATGATGTCCAACCTGTACCGCATGATTCCGGGCGCCGCGCACTGGCCGCGTTTCGTACGTAACAAGTCCGAGCAGTTCGAGGCCCGATTCACCATGGTCGAAGTGCTGCCGTCGAATTCTGTTTTTCTCGACGCCATGCAGGGCTCGATGATGCCGATCGTGGTCGCACACGGTGAAGGCCGCGTCGAAATCCGCGATTGCGCTGCCGAGGACCTGCTCGAGCAGAAACTGGCCTGCCTGCGCTATGTCGACGCCAGCGGCGCCGCCAGCGAGACCTACCCGATCAATCCCAACGGTTCCGCGCTAGGATTAAACGGATTTAGCAACGAGGACGGACGATTTACGATCATGATGCCGCACCCGGAACGGATATTTCGCAGCGTGCAGAATTCCTGGATCTCGCCCGACTGGGGCGAATACAGCCCGTGGATGCGCATGTTTCGCAACGCCCGCCGCTGGATCGACTGAGCGATATGTTGCGGCCGAATCCGACAGTTGCCGCGATGGCCCCGTACGCCTTGCCCGATACCAGCGCGTCCGGAGACCTCGAGCCAATCGTGCTGGCGCAAAACGAACACCCTTATCCGCCATCGGCACGGATTCGGCAGGCTATTTCTGACGCGCTGGGGCAGGCGCAACTTTACTCCGATAGCGACTGCACCGAGTTACGCTCGGCGATAGCCGAGGTGCATGGCCTCGATCCCGGCAATATCGTTTGCGGCTCCGGATCGATGGAATTGATGTCGGGATTGATGCAGGCTTACCTGTCCTCCGCCGACCGTATATTGATGACCGAGTATGGCTATCTCTTCATGCGCACGCTGGCGAGGCTGGTCGGTGCCCAGGTCGACAACGCGGCAGAGCCTGAATACCAGGTCAATGTCGACAATATCATCGGCGCGCTACAGCCAGCTACGAAACTCGTGTTTATCGTCAATCCCGGCAATCCCTGCGGCAGCCTGCTGCACAACGATGAAATCCGGCGATTGCGCGCTGCGCTTCCGGAGGATGTGTTGTTGCTGATCGATGAAGCCTATGCCGAGTTTGTCGACGACGGCTTTCACAGCCCGCTGTTTGACCTTGTCGAACAGGGCAACACGGTGATAACACGGACTTTCTCCAAGATTTACGGCCTTGCCGGCCTGCGCGTCGGCTGGGGATACTTTCCAGCCGAAATTCGCGACCAGCTGCGCAAGGTGCTTAATCCAGGTAGCGTCACTTCGCTGTCGCAGGTGGCGGCGCGGGCGGCGATGCAGGAGCAGGACGGGGTTGTCGAGGCGCGACGCCTGATAGCCGAGCAGCGCGACTATTTGACATCTGCGATTGGCGATCTCGGTTTGCGCGTGGTTCCGAGCCAGGCCAACTTCATCCTGGTCGATTTCGAAACCGATAAGCGGGCGGCATCGGCCTTCGAGTTTTTACGCGACCACCGGCTGGTGGTGCGACCGATGGCGGGTTATGGCTTGCCCGCCTGCTTGCGCATTACCATCGGCAAGCCTGAGCAAATGCGGCTAACGGCGCGAACGCTGGGCGACTGGCGGCAGCAGGGTAATGGATAAACGCGAATACAGGCTCGGCGATTTCCGCGTCGAGGAGCGGCGTCTGCGCCGTATCGGCATGATCGTGCCAGCGTCGAACACCAATGCCGAGCCCGATTGCCTGATGCTGGCGCCGGCCGGTTTGACCATTCACTTTACCCGCAGCGGCGGTTATGACGTCGACGCGATTCCCGATTCGGAGCAAATGCGGCGCTTCGCGCGCCAGGCGCTGGATCAGCAGTTGCAGCTGCTGGTAGACGGCCGGGTCGAGTTGATCGCCTATGCCTGCACCTCGGCGACGCTGGCCGACGGGCCCGAGTTCGACCAGGCTTTCTGCGATGAAATTACCGCTAAATCCGGCTTGCCGGCGGTCACTACCGCGGGTGCGTTGGTCGAGGCCATTCGGGACCTGGGGTGCAAGCGGGTTGCGTTTACCTCGCCCTATGTTCCCCGGCTGGTTGACGACTCGATCGATTTCATCGAACGCTGCGGTATCGAGGTGGTCAACCAGGTCAGTTTTGAAAACGAACTGAGCAGCCTCGAACAAAACCGGCTGACGCCTGAAGACGCCTATCATATGGGACTGAAGGCCGATCACCCGCAGGCGCAGGCGCTGGTCGTTTCCTGTACCGATTATCGCGCACTGGAAGCCGTCACGGCGCTCGAAGCGGCGCTCGGAAAGCCGGTGGTGACCAGCAATTCGGCGCTGATGTACGCCTGCCTAAAGCGTCTCGGCATCGATTTCGGCGAACTCGCCGCCGGCGGATTTCTGTTTAGCCGCAGGAACTAGTTGGCGCGGATCCGGTCTAGGATCTATCTTTGGGTAGAGGTTTAACAATGATCAAAATAAAAAAGCGCTGGGAAATTCCCGAATCGGAAGTCACGCCAGAACCGCTGTATCGTCGGCGGCGCGAGTTCATGCAGGCTGCCGGCACCATTGGCGGCGCGCTGCTGCTGAATCCCTGGGCCGCCGCACAGGCGTCGCTCGCGATCGGTGACTATCAGAAAAAAGCGATTTCGGTCGATGAAGAAATCACCGACGAGGCGGATGTCACCAGTTACAACAATTTTTATGAATTCGGCACCGACAAGGAGGATCCGAAGCGCAATTCGAATCGTTTCAAAACCGATGACTGGAAAATAGTGGTCAGCGGCGAATGCGAGAAGCCCGGTACCTACGGTCTCGAGGATATGATGAAGCCGTTTTCTATCGAGGAACGTATTTATCGCCTGCGCTGCGTCGAAGCCTGGTCGATGGTTGTCCCGTGGCTCGGCGTGCCGCTGGCTTCGGTCCTGAAAAGCTTTCAGCCGACATCTAAAGCCAGGTACGTCGGTTTCAAAACCCTGCACGATCCGGTACGCATGCCCGGGCAGCAGCGCTCGGTCCTGAACTGGCCTTATCGCGAAGGCCTGACCATCGCCGAGGCGATGCATCCGCTGACCATTCTGTCGGTTGGCATGTACGGCAAAACCATGCCGAATCAGAACGGCGCGCCGGTCCGACTGGTGGTGCCGTGGAAATATGGCTTCAAGAGTATCAAGTCGATTGTCGGCATCGAGTTCAGTGAAACCCAGCCGCGAACTTCGTGGAACATCGCGGCACCGCGCGAGTACGGGTTTTATTCGAACGTCAACCCGGAGGTGGATCATCCGCGATGGTCGCAGAAACGCGAGCGCCGCATCGGTGAAATTTTCAAGCGCGATACGCTCATGTTCAATGGTTACGCGGAAGAGGTTGCCGAGCTTTACGATGACCTCGACCTGGCGGTCAATTTTTAACCGGCTCGTCGGCAGGTTGAAGCATGTGGCTTAAATCCGTCTGGGCCAAACCCGTCGTACACCTGCTATGCCTTTTGCCCTTTGCCGGCCTGCTGTGGGCCGCATTCAATGACGGGTTGGGCGCAAACCCGGTTGAAAAGCTGACGCACGAAACCGGCGGGTGGACGCTGCGGTTTTTACTGCTCACGCTCAGCCTGAGTCCGTTGCGGCAATGGACCGGGCAGGCCGCCTGGATCCGGTTTCGGCGTATCACTGGCCTGTACACGTTTTTCTACCTGAGCTGCCATTTTCTGATCTGGTTCGTTGCCGATCATTCACTGGACCCGGGCGCGATGATCGAGGATATCGTCAAGCGGCCCTATATCACGCTCGGCTTCAGTGCATTCCTGTTGATGATTCCACTGGCGGCGACCTCGAACCAGTTCATGATCCGCAAGCTCGGCAGAAAATGGAAAAGCCTGCACCAGCTGGTTTACCTGATCATTCTGCTGGCTGTGCTGCATTTTATCTGGCTGGTCAAAGCCGACTATCTAGAGCCCGGGATTTATGCGATTATCGCTGTGATTCTGTTGGCGCACCGGGTGGGGCCGATCAAGCGTATCGGCATCAAGTCCGCCCCGGTTGCGCGATAACGCGAACCAGACCCTGGAGCAAGATGAAACTGCTGGTTACCGGCGTCGCCGGATTTATTGGTTATGCAATCGCCAAAGATCTGTGCGCGCGCGGGGACGATGTCATCGGCATCGACAATCTGAATGACTACTACGATATCTCGTTGAAACAGGCGCGCCTGCAGCAGCTCGGCGGGTTTGATAATTTTCGCTTCCAGCAACTGGATATCTCCGATGCGCAGGCCCTGCGGGGCCTTTTCGACCAGCACCGCTTCGAGCGCGTCGTGCATATGGCGGCCCAGGCCGGTGTGCGCTACTCGCTGGAAAATCCCTCCGCCTATATCGACAGCAACCTGGTCGGATTTGGCAATCTGCTCGAATGCTGCCGCCATCACTCTGTTGAGCACCTGGTTTACGCTTCTTCGAGTTCGGTTTACGGCGCCAACCGCAGCCTGCCGTTTAGTACCGCGGACAACGTCGATCACCCGATATCGCTCTATGCCGCGACCAAGAAAGCGAATGAGTTGATGGCCCATAGCTACAGCCACCTGTACCGGTTGCCCTGCACCGGTCTGCGATTTTTCACCGTTTACGGCCCCTGGGGCCGGCCGGATATGTCACCGATCCTGTTCGCCGACGCGATCACCCGGGGTAAACCGATAAAGGTATTCAACCGCGGACGGCACCGGCGCGATTTTACCTATATCGACGATATCGTGAACGGTGTCGTCGGCTGTCTCGATCGGATTGCCAGCGCCAATCCCGACTGGTCCGGACTCGATCCCGACCCGAGCAGCAGCAGCGCGCCCTGGCGCATCTACAATATCGGCCGCGGCGAACCGGTGGAATTGTTGCGTTATATCGAACTGATGGAGCAGGCGCTGGGCAAAACGACGAGCAAGGAGCTGCTACCGGCGCAGCCGGGCGACGTCGAGGAGACCTATGCCGATATCGCCGCGCTGACCGCGGATACCGGATATGCGCCGAAAACGTCGATCGAACAGGGTTTAGGGCATTTTGCGCGCTGGTATATGGACTATTACGCTAAAAAATAATTTATACTTGCGCGAAATAGCCCGCAAAGGGCAGGCCGTTCGAGGAGTTTCCAATCGTTGACCATGCTCAACATGCCGCCTTGCTAGAAGTCAACCAGCTGGCGGTCGATTTCACGTTGCACCATAGCGCCGTGCCTGCGCTTATGGATGTCTCGTTTAGCGTCGAGCGGGGCGAGACCGTTGCCCTGGTCGGCGAGTCGGGTTCCGGAAAGTCGGTGACCTCGCAGGCCATCATGGGTATTCTGCCGGCCAACGCCCACATACGCGCGGGCGAGATTCTGTTCGACAATCCCGAAACCGGGCGGCGCGTCGATATCGCCCGGCTGGATCTCGAGAGCCAGCAAATGCGGCAGATCCGCGGCGGCAATATCTCGATTATATTCCAGGAACCGATGACCTCGCTGTCGCCGGTGCATACCATTGGCGACCAGGTCAGCGAGGCCCTGTTTCTACACCGTGACGCCAGCCGCCAGGAAGGCCTGAAGCTGACCGAGGCCATGCTCGGGCACGTCGGATTCCCCGATCCGGCGAGGGCATTGCGCATGTATCCGTTCGAGCTCTCAGGCGGATTGCGTCAGCGCGCGATGATTGCAATGGCGATGATCACGCATCCGTCGCTGCTGATAGCCGACGAACCGACGACCGCGCTCGATGTTACCATCCAGGCGCGTATTCTGAAGCTGATTCGCGAACTGCAGGCCGAGCTCGGCATGGCGCTGCTGCTGATTACCCACGATCTCGGTGTGGTCTCGAACATGTCCGATCGGGTAGTGGTGATGTACCACGGCCGCGTGATGGAAGCCGGTCCGTTACAGCAGTTGTTCAGCAACCCGCAACATGACTATCTCAAAGCATTGATGCACGCGGTGCCGCGCTTCGATCTGAAACCCGGCGAAAGGCTGGTGCCGGTGCGGGAAATCCACTCCGAAACCGGTGCGCTGATCAAGCAGCAAGCGGCCGATCAGGTGATCGATGTCAGTGCGCCGCATTTACGCGTAAACGAGGTCAGCAAAACCTACCGCTTGCATCGCGGCAGCTGGCTCAATACCGAATCCAGGGAATTACTGGCGGTCGATCGGGTGTCGCTAGAGGTCGAGCGCGGCGAATGCTTCGGGCTGGTCGGTGAAAGCGGCTGCGGCAAAACCACGTTGAGCAAGATCATCATGCGCGCGATCACGCCGGACCAGGGTGACATTATTTACCACGACGGCCAACGCGCGATCGACGTGCGCGCGCTGGATAATTCCGCCCTGCTCGAATTCCGGCGCAAGATGCAATTCATCTTCCAGGACCCCTATAGCGCGCTCAATCCGCGCATGACGGTTTTCGACATCCTGCGCGAGCCGCTGGTGGTGCATGAGCTGGGCGATATGGACTACCAGCGCGAGATGACGACCGAGCTGATGCGGCTGGTAGGACTCGACCCACGTTTTTTGAACCGTTACCCGCATAGTTTTTCCGGAGGCCAGCGCCAACGCATCGGTATCGCGCGCGCGCTCGCGTTGCAGCCAGACCTGATTATCTGCGACGAACCGGTGTCGGCGCTGGATGTTTCGATCCAGGCGCAGGTATTGAACCTGTTAAAGGATTTGCAGCAGGAACTGGGACTGACTTTCGTTTTCATTTCGCACAACCTGGCGGTGATACATTACATCGCCAACCGCATCGCGGTGATGTGCGCCGGCCGTATCGTCGAACTCGCTTCGCGCGACAAGCTGTTCGAAAATCCGGTACACCCTTATACGCGCGCATTGCTGTCGGCGGTGCCGCACCCGGAACTGTCGCAACCGCTCGACTTTGAGGCCATTACCGAAGGCGCCGCTTCGGACCCGAGCCAATGGCCGCTTCCGTTTACCCTCGATGGCGCCAGCCGGACCGAATTCATGGAGCTGGAGCCGGGGCATTTTGTGCGCGTCGCGGCCGGCTCGAAACCCTCGGATCTGGCGGCATGACACGCTGTTTGAAGATGTTGTGCTTAATGGCGGGACTGGCGCCGGCTATGACGGGCGCCTCGCCAGGGCCATTTATCGAAACCCCGTCACTCGAGTCGGCCGTGCAGTCAGGGCAGCTGCCGCCGCTGCAGCAGCGGCTTCCCGAGGTTCCGCGGCTGATAGCGCTGGCCGACGGTAAAACGCCCGGTCATCACGGTGGTCAACTGCGACTGCTGATGGGCAAACAAAAAGATATCAGGCAGATCGTTATTTACGGTTATGCCCGGTTGCTCGGCTATGCACCGGATCTGAAACTCGAGGCCGATATCCTGCAAAGCTACGAAGTCATCGAAAACCGGATTTTTACGCTGCGCTTGCGTAAAGGGCACAAGTGGTCGGACGGTCATCCGTTTACCGCAGAGGACTTTCGTTACTACTGGGAAGATGTCGCAACCAATCCGCAACTGTCTAAAGGCGGGCCCAACAAGCTGCTCATCGTCGATGGTGAATTGCCGCGGGTCGAGTTTCCGGACCCTTATACGGTGCGCTATAGCTGGTCGAAGCCGAATCCTTACTTCCTGCCCGCGCTCGCCGGTGCGCGGCCGTTATACATTTACAAACCGGCGCACTACCTGCGCCGGTTTCACGTCTCCTACCAGAGCGAGGAAAAGCTCCAGCAATTAGTCGAAGAGTTCGGCAAACGCAACTGGATGGGCGTGCACGTCAGTCATGACCGACCCTATAAGGCGACCAATCCGGACCTGCCGAGCCTGCAGCCGTGGATCAACTCGACCTATCCGCCGTCGGAGAGATTTATCTTCAAGCGTAACCCGTTTTATCACCGTATCGATCAAAACGGCCGGCAGTTGCCTTACATTGACTCGATCGCGGTCAATATCGCCTCCAGCAAGCTTGTGCCGGCGAAAACCGGCGCCGACGAAGCGGACCTGCAGGCGCGTTATCTGCGCATGGATAACTATACTTTCCTCAAAACCGCATCCAAACGTAGCAATTTCGACGTGCGCCTGTGGCAAACCGCCAAGGGGTCGCACATGGCGCTGTACCCTAATCTGAACACCAACGATGCGGTTTATCGCGAGCTGCTGCGTGACCTGCGCTTCCGGCGAGCGTTATCGCTGGCGATTCATCGTTATGAAATCAATCAGGTCGTGTATTTCCGGCTGGTGGAAGAAAGCAATAATACGGTGCTCAAGGAATGCCCGCTGTACAGGCCCGAGTATCAGAACGACTGGATCCAGTTCGACCTGGAGGCCGCCAACCGCCTGCTCGACGAACTCGGCCTGGATCGGCGCGACGATCGCGGCATTCGCCTGATGTCCGATGGCCGGCCGCTGGAGATCCTGATCCAGACCGCCGGCGAGAGCACCGAACAGACCGACGTGCTCGAATTGATTCACGACAGCTGGTTGAAAGCCGGCATCAAACTTTACAGCATACCGTCGACGCGCGAGGTTTTCCGTAACCGCATTTTTTCGGGCGACGCGATCATGTCCATCTGGTCGGGCCTGGCCAATGCGATTCCGACCGCCGACAGCAGCCCGCAGGATCTGGCGCCAACGTCGAAATACCAGTATCAATGGCCCAAGTGGGGCTCATACTACGAGTCCAGCGGTAACAGCGGCGAGGCGCCCGATTTGCCGGCGGCGCAAAAGCTGGTCGAACTGAACGACCAGTGGGCCGGCTCCCGCACCCACGAGCAACGTGTCGATGCCTGGCGTCAAATTCTCGATATCAATCGCGAGCAAATGTTTACCATCGGTATTGTCAACCACGTGCCGCATCCGGTGGTAGTCAATAACCATCTGCACAACGTGCCCGAGAAGGGTTTTTACGATATTTCCCCGGGCGCTTATTTCGGAATCTACAAACCCGACACCTTCTGGTTCGACGAGGCCAGACGCTGATGCTGGCCTATATCCTGCGCCGCATCCTGACCATGATTCCAACCCTGCTGATCATCAGCATGCTGGTTTTCGTCATCATCCAGCTGCCGCCGGGCGATTATCTCGAGAGCCATATCGCCGAACTGCAAAGTCAGGGCGAATCGGTCGACGAACAGAAAATCCAGTTCCTGCGAGAACAGTACGGACTCGACAGGCCGCTGATACAGCAGTACTGGTACTGGCTTACCGGCATGCTGCAGGGGGACTTCGGCTATTCCTTCGAATACGAACTGCCGGTAACCGAAGTGGTCGGCGACCGGCTTTTCCTGACCATCATTATCTCGATCGCGACCATACTGTTTACCTGGGCGGTGGCCTTTCCGATTGGCATTTACTCGGCTACCCACCAGTACAGCTGGGGCGACTATGGCCTGTCGACGCTCGGTTTCCTCGGCCTCGCGACGCCGAATTTTCTGCTGGCGCTGGTGATGCTTTATTTTGCCAACGTTTATTTCGGCACCAGTATCGGCGGCCTGATGGCGCCGGAGTATATCGACCAGCCCTGGAGCATGGACAAGATCATGTCGATACTCGAGCACCTGTGGATTCCGGTGGTCGTGATCGGCACCTCCGGCACCGCCGGGATGATCCGTCGCCTGCGCGCCAACCTGCTCGACGAACTGCAAAAGCAGTACGTGACCACCGGGCGCGCCAAGGGCCTGCCGCCGGGCAAGCTGTTGACCAGGTACCCGCTGCGGATTGCGCTCAACTTTTTCGTCGCCGATATCGGTAACCTGCTGCCGACGGTTATCTCCGGCGCCGAGATAGTCGCGGTGGTCATGTCGCTTCCGACTACCGGGCCGATATTGCTGAGCGCGCTGCAAAGCCAGGATATGTACCTGGCCGGTTCGTTCCTGATGTTTCTCGCGGTGCTGACCGTGTTCGGCGTACTGGTGTCGGATATCCTGCTGGCTCTGCTCGATCCGCGAATTCGCCTCGGCGGGAGTGCAACCAGGTGAGCGCCGGTCATTTTGTATCGCGCGAACCCTTCGATCCGCTTTCGATCGAGGCGTTGACGCCGGCGCAGGAAAAATACTACCTGGCCTCGCAATGGAAGCTGATGTGGTGGAAACTGAAGCGCCATCGGCTGGCCGTGATCTGCGGCGTTATCCTGGCGCTGAACTATGCCACCATCATGTTCAGCGAAGTCATCGCGCCCTATGACCTGCATACCCGCAACACCGACTTCGTCTACTCGCCACCGCAGTCTATCCACCTGTTTCACAACGGTGAGTTCGTCGGCCCATTCGTATACGGGCGCGGTTACGAGCTCGACATGGATTTGCTCAAACGCAACTATCCCGAAAACAGGGACCAGGTGCTGCCGCTACGTTTTTTTTGCCAGGGCGACGAGTATCGCTTCTGGGGTTTGTTCGAAGCCCGTTTTCACCTGGTCTGTCCACCCGAGAACGGCACTTTCTTTTTGCTCGGCACCGACCGCCTGGGGCGCGACATGTTTTCGCGAATCACCTACGGGGCGCGAATTTCGTTAACTATCGGCCTGGTCGGAATTCTGATCAGCTTTTTCTTCGGCATCGTCATCGGCGGTCTCGCCGGTTACTACGGTGGCTGGGTAGACGCCTCGGTGCAGCGGCTGATCGAAGTCATTCGCTCGTTTCCCGAGTTGCCGCTATGGATGGCGCTGTCCGCGATATTGCCGGTCAACTGGAGTCCGATCCTGATTTTTTTCGGTATTACCGTAATCCTGGCGATGCTCGACTGGACCGGGCTGGCGCGCGCGGTGCGCTCGAAATTGCTGTCGCTGCGCGAAGAAGATTATTGCGCGGCCGCCGAGCTCATGGGCGCGAAGCCGGGACGCATCATCGGCCGCCACCTGCTGCCGGGATTCATGAGTCACCTGATCGCGTCGGCGACGCTGTCGGTGCCGGCAATGATTCTCGGCGAAACCGCGTTGAGTTTCCTCGGGCTCGGATTGCGCCCGCCGGTGACCAGCTGGGGCGTGTTGTTGAACGAGGCGCAAAATATCAACGTCGTCGCGCTCTATCCTTGGCTGCTGTTTCCGGTGGTGCCGGTGATCCTGGTGATCATGACCTTTAACTTCTTCGGCGACGGCCTGCGCGACGCGGCGGATCCCTATAAATAGTCATGACGGCCGGATTTCATCTGCGACCGAGCTGTCCCCTGTGCCGCGCGCCGTCCGCCAAAACGCTGTGCGAACTGCCATACGGCGAGCCTCCCATGTCGACCTTTGTGCAAAGTTTTTATCAGGGCAGGGTGCCGCCGGATGCGTTGACGGGAGAATCTTATCGCGTGCTCGGCTGCAGCCGCTGCGGTTTCCTCTACCAGGACCGGATTCTTGACCAGGACGGTATGCAGGCGCTGTATCGAGACTGGATCGACAGTGCAGGCAGCCTGCGCAAGAAACAAAAGGCGAAGGTAAAGCTGTTTCGCCAGTACGCGGGCCAGATCCAGACCCTGATCGGTCTGATGCCGGGGGCGCCGGCACAGATGCGAGTGCTCGAATACGGCATGGGCTGGGGTTACTGGAGCCGTATGGCGCAGGCGCACGGTGTCGATGTCAGCGGTTACGAACTGGCCGCCGAACGGCGTCGGCATGCGCAGGCCATGGGCGTTAACGTGATCACCGAGTTACCGCCGCCTGGCGCCCGTTTCGAATGCATTTACGCCAACCAGGTTTTCGAACATCTGCCCGACCCCGTGGCGACGCTGCAGGAGCTCTGCGCGCGCCTGGCCGCGGGCGGGCTGGTATACCTCCGCGTTCCCGACGGGCGCGGTATCGCCGAGCGGCTAAAAGGTAGCGGATGGTCGCCCGAGCTGCAGCCGATTCACCCGCTGGAACACATTAACTGCTTTACCCGCAAGACTCTGATCGAGATGGCGG
>Ga0224508_10000613_pt1 | contig 34623 bp, 24 predicted proteins | sample SF_Jan12_sed_USG_4_FD_170157 | JGI IMG/M metagenome (GOLD analysis project Ga0224508, IMG submission 170157) | Sediment microbial communities from San Francisco Bay, California, United States - SF_Jan12_sed_USGS_21 | ecosystem: Environmental > Aquatic > Marine > Sediment | place: USA...
CATGAATGGCGAGGACGTCGCTTTAAGCGATTACAAAGGCCAGGTCGTTCTGCTCGATTTCTGGGCGACCTGGTGCGCGCCTTGTCGAATCGAAATGCCCTGGTTCGTCGAGTTTTTCGACAAATACGAATCGCAGGGCTTCGTGGTCCTCGCGTTCGATGTCGATGATCCTGTCGCGGCTATTCAGTCGTTCGCGTTGCAGTACGAGCTGGACTTTCCCGTGCTAGTCGGCGCTGAGCGAGACGATGTCATGGATGCCTATGGACCGCCTGTCGGTTATCCGACTGCCTTCCTGATCAACCGTGATGGCAAGGTCTGCCATTCCCATGTCGGATTCACGCCGAAGGAAACCTTCGAGCAGGAGATTCTGGGGCTGCTTTAAACGCTTAGCGAAACACCAACGCGCGTAGCGGAATGGTCCACGACAGCTCGAGTGATTCGGGCGGATAGCAGATCTCGTCCGAGCAGGCCTGATAATCAAACGTGCCGTTTACCGTGATGCTGTCCTGACCGCGCAGTGCCTGCTGTGCTTCCAGCGAGCCGTCGAGGATGATCTCCTGGACGAGTTCGAAGGGCTCCACGTAGACAGGTACGGTTTCGTCGAAAGGTTCAAAGTAATAGTTCGTCGATTCCGGATAGGCCATTGGCAGAACGGTCAGCGGAGCGTCTGACTCGATTTCTAGGCCAACGACGCGGTAATCTTCTGCGCCTTCAGCGTAAACATGCATTCCCGCGTGAGGCTCGATATCGAGCATGACGGCGAAGCGATTGCCAGGCGCAATTGTCGGCTCGCTTGCATAGGTCGTCAGTTCGAGCTGCGGCATCGAGAGTTGAGCGGCGCGAACCGGAACTTGCGCTTCACCGAGCCGTATGATGACGCTGGATACGGTGTTCCGTTCGATATAGAAGTTCTCGAAATATCGCGATGTCACCCGGCCAGCCGTGTCGAGCATGAAGGTGCCGGGGAAAGCGATCCCGATCATCATTTCGCTGGGATTGACGACCGATACGAAAGTCGCGATATCGGCCTGGACAGTGGGATCGTCGGCATCTTCGCCGAATGCCCATTGCGGAACAGGATTTAAAATTCCGTAGCGCTCGATGGTCTCCGAGCCGACATCCGACAGCAACGGAAAAGAAATGTTGTTGGCTTCAGTGAACCGCGCAGTGGCTTCCTGCTCGTCGTAGCTGATGACCGCGATGCCGTAGCCTCGCTCGCGAAGCTCGTCTGCTTGACTCTCCAGCTCCACGAGCTGGGTTTTACAGTAGGGTCACCAATTAGCTGAACGTACGAATACGAGCATGGCCCCCCGCGGGCCCATGATCGATTCTCTCGTCCAGGTTTCTCCGTACTGATCCGGCAGGCTGAAATCCGGTACCAAGTCCCCGACTTGGGGGCCGAGTTCGGCAACGTTAATTTCAGACGGTTGGAAGTCCTGCGCAACCGGTTGAAAGTCCTGTGCGACGACGGCACCGCCGAGGAAGGCGGAAGCCAGAACGATAAACGAAATCACGCGCATGGTTCTGGTATAGGCAATGCCAGCGTCCATGTCAACTGATTCCGGTCTGCCATGGTTTCGATTCACAGTTCGGGCCGCGTTATACCGCCGGCCAGCGCTCGGTTTGTAGAAAGCGATGAGCCGTGAGTGCAGCCGTGGCGCCATCGCCGGCTGCCGCCGCAGCCCGGCCCGCATTGTTCGAGCGCACGGTGCCAGCGGCTAGCAATCCCTCCCAGTGCGTGCACATCGCCGCGTCGGTGACGATGGCGCGTCTTACGTCCAACAGCGAATCGTCTTCGATAAATGCCGTATTGGCCTGCAAACCGACGAAGATAAAGACCCCGGCACACTCAAGCTCGCTGGCCTCATCGCTCGTCGTGTTCTTGATTCGAACACCCTCGACAGCCTCGTCGCCGAGAATTTCCGTGATCTCGGAGTTTCGCAGCGACGAGATTTTCGAGTTTGATTCAACGAGCGCACGGTAGCTTGCCTGTCCAGCAAACCGTTCGCCCCAATGAACGATCGTCACGGCCGAGCAGTGTTCGGCCAGGGTCAGCGCTTCCTGCAACGCCGAGTCACCGCCGCCGGCGACAACCGCGGGTCGGTCGCTGAGAAGTGGCGCGTCACAACTTGCACAGTGGCTGACGCCTTTGCCGCGCAGCGCCGTCTCTCCCGGAATGCCGATTTCGCGCAGCTCGGTACCGGTCGCGAGAATGACGCACCTGGCTGAATAGCTCTCGTTGGCCGTCGTTACGTGCCATAGATCGTCGCTTCGTTCGAGCGCTGTCAGGCTGGTCATGACGATTTCGGCGCCGGCCTCGGTCGCTTGTTCCTGGGTTATCGGGCAGAGGTCATAGCCAGCGACACCTTCAGGGAATCCAGGATAGCCGTCGATTCTTTCGATGTTCAACAGCTGGCCGCCGAGCGTATCGCCGGTCAGGACCAGTGTGCGCCGACCCAGTCGCGCCGCGGCCAGTCCGGCCGAAAGTCCTGCGATTCCGCCGCCAACTACGATGATTTCATGCTGTTCCGACAACGCTAAGCTCCTTTACTTCAGCGCGCGCAAGGGTACCGGCTTGACCACCTGGATGGAAACACTCGAGGTTTGGCGCGTTAGAATGTCCCTAAAGTCAGTAGCCTATCGATATGTCGCGTGAATTACTGAGAAACCTACCCGGCGTGGATGCCTGGTTGTCCAGCGAGCAGGGAACGACGCTGTGTGCGGAGTACTCTCGCGCCGAGGTCGTCGTCGTGATGCGCAGCCACCTGGACCGGATTCGCGGCGGTCTCGAACAGGGGCGCGGTGAACTGCCGGAACTCGCGAGCGACGAATATACCGATCTGCTGCGGGCCGATCTGATCCAACGGCGCAGCAACAGTCTGCAGCCGGTCATTAACGCGACCGGTATCGTCATCCACACCAACCTCGGCCGCTCACCGCTCGCCGACGAAGCGATTCAAGCCATGGAGCAGGTGTCTCAAGGCTATTCGAATCTGGAATACGACCTCGATGCCGGCGTGCGCGGCTCGCGCAACTCGCACGTTGCGAGGCTGCTGTGCGAACTCACGGGCGCAGAGGCGGCGCTCGTTGTGAACAATTGCGCTGCTGCCGTGTTGCTGGTGTTGCGCGTCCTGGCAGGATCCGGCGAAGTCGTCGTTTCGCGAGGCGAGCTGATCGAGATTGGCGGTTCGTTTCGGATGCCGGACGTCATCGCACAAAGCGGCGCCCGCATGGTCGAAGTCGGGACGACTAATCGGACGACGATCCGCGATTTCGCAACGGCGCTGACAGACGAGACCCGTCTATTGTTGACCAGCCATCCCAGTAACTATCGGATCGTCGGTTTTACGGCCAGCCCGGACCCGCGCGAGCTCGCTAAGCTGGCGAACGACCGCCGGCTCATTCTGGTGCGCGATCTCGGCAGCGGCAGTCTGCGCCAGATGAAGCAGTTTGGGGTCACGGAACCTACCGTTGCCGATTGCATTTCAGAAGGCTCACATATTGTCACGTTCAGTGGCGACAAGCTGCTGGGCGGCCCGCAGGCCGGCATTATCGTCGGCCGTGTCGATCTGATCGAACGATTGCGCCAGCATCCAATGGCACGGGCGCTTCGGATCGACAAGCTTTCGCTTGCGGCACTTGGCGCCACGCTGATGCTCTATCAAGAGCCGAACGATCCGTTTGAACGGGTGCCGGTGTTGCGCATGATTTCGCAGAGCCAATCGACAGTTGCGCAACGAGCTGAGCAAGTCGCAAAGCAACTGGAGGGCATTCCAGGCATCACGGTTTCTCTCGATGACGCTATCAGCTATGCCGGCGGCGGGGCGCTGCCGATGAGTGAGTTGGCGTCAAAAGTTGTCAAGCTCGAAGGCGCTGATGCGAGCGCAGCTGAGATCGCCGCGAAGCTCAGGGCCGCGAATCGCCCAGTGATCTGCAGGATCTATCAGGATTCTGTGCGATTGGACTTGAGAACCGTCCTGCCCGATCAATCCTCGGAATTAGTCGACAGCGTTCGCGAAGCACTGTTGTGAGCAATGCGTTGACGCTTGGCGTCATCGGTCACGTTGATCATGGGAAGACGGCGCTCGTTCGAGCGTTGACCGGAACCGAGACGGATCGCCTGAAAGAAGAACGTGAGCGCGGCCTATCGATCGTGCTCGGATTCGCATTCGTCGAAACCGACAACGGCGTTGTCGATCTGATCGACGTCCCGGGGCACGAAGATTTCGTTCGCGCGATGATCAGCGGAGCGACGGCACTCGACGGCATCGTGCTTTGTGTCGCGGCCAACGAGGGCGTGATGCCACAAACGGTCGAGCACTTCAATATAGCGCGGCTGCTGGGCGTAGCCGCTGGATTCGTTGTGATTACGAAGACCGATCTAGTCGATGCGGAAACGCTCGCCGTCGTCAAGGAAGAGCTCAGCGACTTTGTGCGAGATAGCTTTCTCGAGGGCGCGCCGGTGATCGAAGCTTCGGTCGTTTCCGGCGATGGGGTCGACGCGGTGCGCGAAGCGCTCGATGCCTTCGCACAGACTGTGGTCGAACGCGAGATCCGCGACCAGTTCTTTCTGCCGCTCGACCGCATTTTCACGATGCGCGGATTCGGTCTTGTCGTCACTGGAACCCTGCGGGGTGGGAATATCAGCGTTGGCGACGCTGTCGAAATCTTCCCGGCAGGCCGGACGGCAACCGTGCGCGCATTACAAAACCATAACCAATCCGTCGAACGCGTTGCGCCGGGTCAGCGAGTGGCCGTCAATTTGCGTCGTGTGGATCGCGATGAGATCAAGCGCGGCGATGTTCTGGCGAGCCCTGCGTCGTTAGTGCCGACGAATCGTGTCGATACCGAACTCTGTTTGCTCGACGATGCAAAAAGCGCTTTAAAGAATGGTGCGGCGGTGCGTTTTCTGACCGGTACGACGGAGGCCATCGCCAAGCTGCGTCTGCTCGATCGGCGCGAGTTGGCACCCGGGCAAACCGCAATGGTGCAGCTCAACCTGGATCGCGAGATTGCAACCCGACCGTCGGAGAGTTTTCTGGTTCGAAGTTATTCGCCCATGCATACGATTGGTGGTGGGCAAATCCTGAAGGTCAACGCATTACGCCACCGGCGCTTCGATGCGGCCGTGACTGAACAGCTCGAAACCGTTGCCTCGGGCGACCTCGCGAGTGTCGTCGAGCGAACACTCGAAGCAGCGGGCGGGCAGGGCGTAGACCTATCGGCATTGGCCGACGAACTCGGCGTCGGCCGTGACGTTTTAGAAACGTCCGCCGAACAGCTGGAAACCATTTCCATTGGCAAAGACCGCGTCGTTGCGGCAAGTGCCTATGCGCAATTGCTGACTGATTTAGTCACGGCAATCGAGGGCTTTCACGATAAGCATCCGTTCAAGAATGGCATCGATGCCGGCAGCCTGTTCAATGAACTCGAGGCACAAACTGGTTCGGCAGTCGCAAGGCAAGCGCTGAATCAATTGGTCGAGGAAATGCAGATCGAAACCCGTCACGAGCTATTCAGTCGTTCGGGCTACGATCCGTTTGCACAACTCGGCGACGGTGAGCGAAAACTCGTTATTGAAATTGAACAGGCCTTCCTTGACGGTGGTCTTGAACCGCCGCCGCCAGACATCGTGGTTAGCAATGCGAAAGCAAGCCAGGGCATTTATCGCTTATTGCTCGAAGCCGGTCGACTGATTCGCCTGAAGACCTATAAGACCGACTCAAGTCTGGTACTTCACGCCAGCGTGCTTGCCGATGCGAAGCAGGCGATCGAGCGGGAGTTCCCGTATCCTCGGCCTTTCGCGTTGAAGGACATCCGAGACTTGCTGGGATCGTCGCGCAAGTACGTCGTGCCGTTGATGGAGCACCTGGATGCAACCGGAGCGACCACACGGAACGGCGATCTGCGCCGGCTCAGGGAGCAACAGCAATAATCAGCCAGATCTAATGCGATCTTAACTGCGGAGGCGAATGAAGCCTGGTGGCTTCCCTGGTCTTCAAAACCAGTGGCTCGGCGACCCCGAGCGGTGGGTTCGATTCCCATCCGCCTCCGCCAACCAACGGCTTAGGTTGAAACAGTCCCTGCGCCGCGCACATGCGGGACTGACTGAATTGTAACGATGTCATGACGCGCCAGATCAAGGACGGCGCGGTGTACGCTGTCGACAGGAACGTCCTCGAGACATTTGCATAGCGCATCGAGCCGCAGCGACGTGACGTCGTGAAGCGTATTGACGATTTTCTGATTGACCTGCTCCAGTCTTAGCGGCGCGCCATTGATTAGCACAACGCCAGCTTCGGGCAGCAACGGGCGAGAGGTCGCCAGGCTCAGCAATACATCGCCAGACAACGGAGCAGCGGCAGAATCGAGCGAAGCGAGGTTGAACTCGGCATTTGTGCGCTCGCGGCCGACCCAGTCGCGTTCGAAGGCCGTCGCATTCGCCTCATCGAGAAGAACGGCCGGGAGCTGCTGCATAACTTCGGCCACCGTTTCGCGATAATTGGCAGCGGAGAACGCTCGGCGCGCGCCTAACTGTTGCTCCAGGTACTTTGCGGATGTTTGGATTACGTAATCGAACATGCTGGGCGGATAAAGCCCCACCGACAAGTGAAAACTGCCCAGCTCAAGCGGAATAACGTGGTGCCACCAACCGCGCGGAAGATACATGACGTCGCCTTCTTCCATTACGAGCTCGAGCGCAGGCTCGGGCGGGCAGGTCTGTCCGCTGCGGTCGTGAGTTTGACGCGTCAGCGGCAGTGGAAAGGTCGGCGCAAAGATCCGCCACCGTTTTCGGCCAATCAGCTGAATGGCGAATACGTCGTGAGTGTCCCAATGTTTGCCGAAGGTGCCGTCGCCGGTGAAGCTTAAGTACGCGTTGCCGGTAGTCTGCATGCCGGCGAAACGTCCGACTTCCAGGCATAGCCGCTTCGCCGCTACGGAATGACGTTCGAGCCAATTGAATTGGAGCGTCGCGCCGTTGCCCATGTAGTCGTAGAACTTTGCCTTGTTGATCCTGCGTTGGGCTCCGCCGGGCTCGAGGGATTCTTCCGTATACGCATGCTGCGGGATCTCACCATGATGAAAGACACGTATTGTCGACGCCGTGGGAGCGATGATGTGCAGTAACTGATCGATGTCCGACCACTTGAATGGACGATCGGCCAACGCGCCAGGAAAGTGACCTGGCTTACGTTCATAGTATTCGGCGCGGAATTCGTCGGGTGTCTGTCCGAAGTCGATCATGACGACGGCTTACGCAGAGCCTGCCCGGCGAGAGGCGCCTGCGCCTTGTGCCCGGCCCCGGCGAGATTCATCGAAGCCTTTGCACCTGAATGTGCCCACCCGAACCCACACCACTGAGACGATGCCGGCCGCCCCACCGCGTTGGGTAGATCCTGACCTCGAGACCCGGCCTCAGCGGGTATTTCTTGGGCTCTGTCTGTTGCCAGATCTGACCGTTGTCGAGCGTAATGACGTAGCTAGAGGGCAGCCGCTCGCGCATTGCCACGATCGTGCCGAAATACTCGCCGTCGCCGTCGCCGTCGCCGTCGTCCGTTTCCGATTCTCGAGACTCAACAACGGTTGGCGCATCCGCGGCAGACCCGGCCTCGATTGTCTGTGATGGTTGGTCGGATTCGGTCGAGCCGCGCTCTTCAAGAACTTCATCGACCTGGGCTCCAAAACAAGTGCGCCTCGCAGCCGCTGACTCCAGCTCGAAGCAGTGCTCGACGTCGACCGTTACGGTGCCGGAATCCTGTCCAAGCGCCAGCTGTACAGGGAGCAGTATGCCCAGAAGCGCCGCGTTGGCCGTGGCCGAGATGTAGCCTCTCGTCACCACACTTTCGCTCGTTGTTCTAGTGATCATGTCGTTCCATCCCGCCAATTAGCTCGATCACCGTGAATATAAGCATACCCACGCGGCGTGGCGCTAATCAATTCCCGGTCTCCCGTCCGGCGGGCCGTCAGTCTGGCGTTGCCGTCATGCGATCGATTGCAGGCGCGGATCCGGCGGTCTTCCTCGGCTGGGCGCACAGCTGCGCGGATCGAGTCCTTGCTTCGGTGCCGCCGCGATTTCTTGCAGCGCTTTCTGTGCGAGAACCCGGTGCATGGGATCTACGCCCAGCTTTGCGTACTTAAATTGATAGCCATTCAGGATATCGAGCCACGACACCTCGTTGAACGCCCAGGCTGAACTCTTGACTCTATTTCGATGATTCGGCATTTCCTCGGCATAAACAGCCAGACGACGTTCGAGCCGTTCCGGATATGCCCTCGATGTTTGGTACCGCCAAAAGTCGCTGTCCCGACGTGACGAGAGTTTGTAATGTGCGTCGATGAAATCGTGCACATCGTAGATGTAACCCAGCATGTCCACGTTGTACTTGACGCTTGTGTCGTTGTCGAAATACCGGGTTGCCAGGGATCGGGCCAGCGCATCAGCGCTTGTAATAATCCAGCTCAGGCCGCTAGCCTCGAGCGGCTCAACGAAACCCGCGCTCAGCCCGATCGCCACGACGTTCTTGATCCATGGATTCCTTAGCGTGATGCTGTCGAAGGAAATATGGCGTACTTCGACGTCGCGCATTCGCTGCACACCCCAGTACTCCCTAAACTTCCGCTCGGCCTGCTCTGGCGAATCGAAGTCTCCGTGGTACACGTAGCCGCTGCCAATCCTCGATTGCAGCGGGATTGACCACGTCCAGCCGCATTCGTGCGCATGCGCTCTTGTATAAGGCGTGAACTCCCTATCGGTATCGTCGTAGGGGAGCTGTGCCGCCACTACTCGATTCACATTCGACTCGTAGGGCAAGATTTCCGGTGCTGCCACCTTCTCGAAAAGGGCCCGGGAAAATCCGGTGCAGTCGACGTACAGGTCAGCAGAAACGACATTGGAGTCGTCAAGGGCGATACCGGTAATCTGGCCGTCTGCCGACCTTATGTCGACGTTGTCAGCATCCAGCACCTGGACCCGGGGCAACTGACGTTCCAAATACTCCGTGATCTGCTTCGCATCAACGTGAAATGCCATGGCTGCTTCCGGAGCAACCTGCTTTTTCCTGACGCAGGTATCGTAAGAGGAGTGGACTGATGCGTAGTAGTCCGCATGGCTGAATTGCGCGGCGTTTTCTAGAATCATCTGCTGGTAGTGGTGCGCCGCCGTATAGAAGCCGGTCTGAGCCAGGTTCGAGAACGGATGCCAGTAATGCTCGCCGACGGCGTTCCAGTCTTCGTAGAAGATGCCGCATTTCAACGAGGCGTCGCAGCCTTTGAAGAAACCTGCTATGTCAACGTGAGCTGACCCCAGCAAGCTGGGAAAATCTGCCTGAGTCGACTCGCCGACGCCGATTGGCGAGCCCTTGCGGGGCCTGATTAGACTGATACTCAGGAACGGGCAGTAAGTGCTCAAAACGAGCGCCGTCAGCCACCCGGCCGAGCCGGCGCCGACGATAATCATTGATTTCACCGACTGCATAGCCTCATTACACTCCGGACGATTCCCAGGAAACCCTATATTACTCGGCCGGCATCCCGCCGGTGACGACGCGACACCGACGTCGAAAATTCGTTGCAGACACACAGCGTGTGAGCGCGCGCAAATGCGACTTTGCGTAGCTTATGTTGTGTGATAGCTTCATATACAAATAGCAAGACAGACACGCGACGCATCCAGAAAAGTCTAGAAGAATTCAAAAGGCCGGGGCGTCCGCGTCTTGCCCCGGTTTTGGGCCTTATTTACCGGGGGAGTGGACATGAAGGTTGCTAAGCGAGATCCGTGCATCCAGGAATTGTCGAGATCGATCGGCGATGTTTTACGAGGTGCGCGCGCTAGGGTAGGCGGTTGGTCTGCCAACGGCAAAAACTCTACTAACATTCTTTCAGCCTCCGGAGGGGTGCTCCTCGGTGCGGCACTCGCCGTAACACCACCGCACAGGGCGATGGCCCAGGAAGCGGATTCTCCGCAAGAAGCGAATGCTGTAACCGAGCAGGTCATTGTCACAGGCTCGCGCATCCCGCGCCGCGATTTCACGGCCAATGCACCCATCATGACGATCGACGAATCCGTTTTTGAGGAAACGACCGCGATCGGCGTCGAAACAGTTCTTAACCAGTTACCGCAGTTCGTTCCGGCCGTCACGCAGTTTACGTCGTTCGATGTCGAGAATACGGCCACCAACACGGTCGGTGCATCGACGGTCAGTCTGCGGGGCCTGGGTCCCAATCGAAACCTCGTCCTCGTCAACGGCCGCCGAGCGATGCCGGTCAACCCGACGATGGTCGTCGATACGAATTCGATTCCAGCCTCCGCGATTGAGCGCGTCGAGGTAATTTCCGGCGGTGCTTCGGCCGTTTACGGCGCTGACGCCGTCGGCGGTGTCGTCAATTTCATTCTCAAGGAGGATTTCGAGGGCGCCTCGGTCGACGTCCGCTTCGGTGACACGCAGCATGGCGGCAGCCAGGAAATCTCGATCTCGGGGCTGATCGGGGCGAACGTGGCAGGCGATCGCGGCAATGTCATGTTCGGAGTCGAGAAGTCGTCCCGATCAAAACAAATGCTCTGGGAGCGCGACTGGCGCGTCGCGGACTATGCGAACCCGGCCACGGGCGGCACTCAGGTCTTCCCGACCGAGACCTGGTTCAGTAACCCCTGGGGTGGACCGTATACTTTTGTTGGCAACCATCCGGACCAGAACGTCGTCAATGGCGTATTCGATCAAGCAACACCCTGCGCCGCCCCTCCTGTATTTCTACCGGGATTCCCGGGCACTTGTCCGGAGGACGCAGCTGGCAATCGGTTAGGCGTCCAGAACAACTCGCAAATCTACATTAACCGGACACCCGACGGTACGGGCACGGTGTTTGCGGGTCTGAACCAGGCGGGGTCGAGAGAAGGCGCGTATCGCTACGAAGGCCCGTTCGATGTCGACAATTACGGTGAGTTCGCGGGACTGCCATTCCGCGTCATCCAGCCGGACGGCGCGATCAAAGAGAACACCTGGTATCAGCCGGCTTCGATTCCGCTCAACCGGCTTTCGACTTTCGGCAGGGGCGTATTCGAAGTTAGCGACTCTGTCCGACTGACGGGCCAGGCAATGTTTACCCGCACGGAGAACACGACGGCTCTCGGAGCCACGTCCGATACGATCGGTTTATGGGGCGCGGAAATCCCGTTCGGGACGGATCTCTATGCGCCTTCGGTTACCAATCTCGGCGCCGATGGCTTGCCGAACACAGCTGATGCGGGCGAAGACATGACGACGCTGCCGGCCTTCCTGGCCGGTGGGATTCATCAACTGGATTGTCCCGCCGTCGGCGGCTGCACCGACAGCCAGGCCTGGCCAACTCCGCCAGAAGTACAGACAATAATGAATTCGCGCCCGCTCCCAAATGAGACGCTCTGGGTGAACCGGACGCAGGATGATCTGAGGCATCAGCTGGGCGATGCGCGCGGCAGCGCCAACCACACGACGACGATGCAGCTTTCGCTCGGCCTCGAGGGCGAGTTGCCGAGCGGCAACGATTTTTGGGACGTTTCCGTCTCGACGGGACGCACGGACACGCAGAATATTCTGACCGGCTCCATCCGTCTGACCTCGTATCGACAGCTCCTGGCATCGCCCAATTACGGTGCCGGTTTCGAAGGCGATCCGAATCCGGCGGTCGTGGGCTTCGCAGAGGGTAAGCCGACCTGCACGTCGGGCATACCAATCGTTCGGAGCTTCAATATGTCCTCCGATTGCATCGAGATGCTCTACGCTCCGCTGCAAAACCAGACCTCTATGAAGCAGAACATCATCGAAGCCAATCTGGTCGGTGATTTGATGGACATGCGAGCCGGTCCCTTGGGATACGCGCTCGGCGTCACCCATCGCGAGGCCAGATTCGACTTCAACCCTGACAACCTGATTCGACAGGGCAGCTTGGCGGACACAATCGCGGGCACGTTCCCGACCACGATCAGCGGTGGTGAGTTCGATGTCTCCGAGATTTACGGTGAGCTCCTGGTCCCGATCGTGTCCGACGGCCCGAGGTTCGTCGAGCACTTCACCGTCGAGCTCGGCGGACGTATCTCGGACTGGAGCGTAGATCAGGTCGACAAGGTCGAAACGTACAAGGCGCTGCTTGACTGGGGCATTACGCCGCGTTATCGGCTGCGCGGCGGTTTCAACCGCGCGATGCGCGCGCCGAACCTGGGTGAGCTGTTCGTCGGACGCTCGCAGGTGTTCCAGTCGCTACCGACGGTCTTCGGCGATCAGTGCTCGCAGAGAAACATCGCGGGCCCATTCAGCGCCAATCCTGCTGTCTCGGGTGCGGCGCAGGCTGCCCATAGCCTCGCGATTTGCCGTGAGCTCATGGGCGCGGGGGGCGCATTCGAGTACTACGACAATCGGCCGATCTCGCAGCAGCCGGAAACCGGCGGCGTCGGCACGCAGAACACTTTTGGCAACCCGAAAGTGTTCGAGGAGCAGGCCGACACATTGACGCTCGGTGTCGTCATGGACATCTTCGAAAACACGACGCTGACGGTCGACTATTACGAGATCGAGATCGTGGACATGATCGGGATCCAAAGCCCCGACTCCACGTTCCAGAGCTGTTTGAGCATCGACCTTAACCCGACCGGGGATGCCACCATACCGGTATGTCAATCGCTTGTGAGAAACCCGGGCACAGGAAATGCGGCGAACATTGATTTGACGTTCACGAATCAGGGCAGGGCAAAGGTTGCGGGTGTCGATGTTCAGCTCGATTGGACCAGGATGTTCAATAGCGGCGGCTTAAACGTCAGTTTCATCGCCAATTACAACATCAAGTCCGAAACTCAGGACCGCGCGGAACTGGGCACTGTCGACTGGGCCGGGACCCGGGGCTGCGCCCTGCAGATTGAGTGCCAGGGCTACGACTACCGTACCTTCACCACTTTGAACTACTTCAGGGGGCCGTGGAATGTCACCCTCCGGCATCAGTTCTGGCCGGATATCCTGGACGGAACTTTTGCCACGGGTGGTGTCGTCGATCCGCGCGGCAACGTCAACACGAGTTATTCGCTCTTTTACCTGGGCGCGGGTTTCTCGTTCAGCGACAGGTATACCGTCCGATTCGGAATCGAGAATCTGTTCGACAAGGAGCCACCGTTTACGGGCGGTGATGCGACCAACTCCCGGTTCCCAGTGCCGGCCCAGCACATCACCTCTGTTGGTAGAGGCGGGTTCGGTGCGGGCGGCAGCTCGGTTTACGAACCGCTGGGGCGTCGCGGCTTCGTCAGTATGACGATGGATTTCTGACGATTATCGCTTTGACATGATGGCGGCGGGCGTCAGCCCGCCGCTCTTCAGGAACAACCCGTCGGTACTGGCAACAGATCGGGATGGCAAATCACCAGGGTTTCGTTCGCAGCGCTCGCCGGCACAGCGGTCCTTTCGGTGTCAGCCGGCTTGACCGGGCCAGGTGCCAATGCCGGCCACTCGACCCGAAGCTCATCCACGGCCGTCGCGGTACCCAGGCCAAAGATCTGAACTGTCGGGTTCTGCGAGGTGTAATTGCTGCCGATCATGATCTCGCGCATCTGCGTCCGGGACCCGATCCGCGCAAAGATCCGCGCCCCGGCGGTTTCCGTATTCGGCGGCAAACCAATGAGCTTGATGCGAAGAAAGTTGTTGCCGGTCGCCGCGGTATCGTTCTCCCATAGAGCGGCTGAGTTTTCGTCGTCATTCGTCAATTGCAGGATGTCGATGTCACCGTCGTTGTCAAAATCGGCGCAGACGACGCCCCGGCCGTTATACGGGTCATCGAGGCCGAGTTCGGCCGCCTGATCGGAGAAGCTACCGGACCCGTCCGAAACGAATGCCGCGCTTCGATCGCGAGAGACTTCGTCAGGGAGAGTGGGTGGTTCCCACCCGTTCGTGTGGTAGATGTCCAGATCGGTATCGTTATCGATATCGAGAAAACAGGCGCCCCAGCCCCATGCGCCGTGTGCGACGCCTGCTACGGCAGTAATCGTCCTGAACTGGTTCGCGGAAAAATCACCTCCGGGATTCTCGAGCAAGACATTACCCCTTTGGTCCTCATTGAATCCTCCCCCACCCGGTGCGAATACGGCTGTGACGAACCAATCGAGATCGCCGTCGAAATCGATGTCGCCGAGCGCCGATCCCATGCCGTACTGGATCCAATGCACCGCATCGTTGGTCGCGTCCAGGAAACCCCCGGCCGCCCCTCCGTTGAGCAACAACTGCGAAGTCCCGTAATCTGCGCTTATTGCAATATCGGGCCAGAGGTCATCGTTGATGCGGGCGAAGGTCGGTGTAAATGTATAGTCGGTGATTGTTGATAGCGCCGAAAACAATCGATTGTTCACCAGGTGGCCGGTCACGCCGGACGAGGCGCTGACGTTTTCGAATCGGATGCTGGCAGCATCCGAAACGTTGCGGAACAGGTGCTCCGACTCACCGCCGGGCGGAAACTCATCCCCGGTACCCCAATGCGTCAGGAACAGGTCGAGATCGCCGTCCAGGTCGTAATCGCCAAATGCCGCCGAGAGCGTGCTATTGGTGAGTAGATTGTCGATGCCGGATCCCGCCGTCACGTCTTCGAAGCTGCAATCCCCGTGATTCCGGTAGAGTTTGTTCGGATCGGCAAACAGACCGCCGATGAAGAGATCGAGGTCGCCGTCGCCATCCATGTCGGCGAACGTCGGCCCGCTGTGGCGGTCATTACCTTGCCCATCCGAGCGCGTGTTGGCCACGCCCGCCACGGCCGCGTTGTCCTGAAACTGCAGCGGCACGCCCGAGCCCTGGTTCAGTTGATTGATGTAAAGCCGATTCGGCTCGTGATCGCCATAGGTGATAAACAGATCGATGTCGCCGTCCGAATCGCAGTCCCCGGCCGCGGCGCCACCGAAGGTCGACTCCGTGAGTATTGAACCACCCAACGGCACCGTGTATCCGACGACATAGGCGATATTCGACGCCATCGTCGCGTCCATAAAGGGCTTGGGTGCCGGGGCGGGCGGCGGTGAGGGCGGAGCAGGCGGGGACGACGACGCAGCGGCGCCGTTCCCCCCACCGCCGCCACAGGCGGCGACACTGACGACAAAAATCGAAAGCAGGCCTTTCCAAATGATGATCGGTCGACTCACCCGAAACGAGCCTCCATCAAACTCCCCGAAAAGCATGGTAATTCGCGACCCGCGATGTCGTCCAGTTGCCGGCTGCTGCCAAAAGGCTGAAACCGCCGATAGCTTGTCACGGGCGAACTGGGCAAGGAGAATCCGGGTGACGGCCAACAGCCGACACTCCGCCGGAAGGACAAACCTCGTATGAGGAGCAGAAAAGTACTGATCGTGGGCGGTGGTTCGTCGGGCTGGATGGCAGCCGCTTATCTAGAGGCATCGCTTCGAAATGATCCGCGTGCCAATGTCGAGATTACCCTTGTTGAATCGCCCGATATACCGCGGATCGGAGTCGGCGAAGCGACAGTTCCGAGCATAAACCACTTCCTCTCTGTCATCGGGGTCAATATCGCCGAGTTCATGCGCGCGGTCGAGGGCACGTTCAAGCAATCCATCAAACATGTGAACTGGTTGCACGATAGCAATCACTCATACCACCACCCCTTCTGCCGTGAAGCGCACCCCGCAATCGATCGGACCGGAATCGAATGGCTGATGAGCGACCGGTCGATCCCTTATATGGAAACGGTGTCTGCGCAGCCGAAGCTGTGCCATCTTGGATTGGCGCCGGAGATGTTGAGCCAATGGGATTTCGGTCCACCGTTGTCCTACGCCTTTCATCTCAACGCGCTCAAGTTTGCGGAATTTCTGCGCGACGTCGCTACCAGACGGGGCGTCAAGCATGTGCTGGATGATGTGACCGAGGTGGACCTGAAGGAAAACGGGCACATCGATTCGGTGAAAACGAAGGGCGGGAAGCGCCTGGTAGCCGATCTTTTTATCGACTGCACCGGCTTTGCATCTTTGCTGATCGAGAAAGCCCTGAACGCGGACTGGATAGATTATTCACAGTGGCTGTTGTGTAACCGCGCTCTGGTGATGCGAGTGCCTCATGAGCTCCACTATCCTGGTCAGGTGCGCCCGTACACGACAGCGACAGCGCTATCGAGTGGATGGATTTGGGAAACCGTGCTCACGACGGGTCGCGCGATCGGTTATGTGCACTCGAGCGACCATATCAGCCTAGAGGACGCAGAAAAGGAACTGCGGCGCTACGAGGGGCCCCATAGCGAGAATCTTGAGACGCGCGCCGTTCCTTTTAAGGTAGGGATGCGCGAAAAGGCATGGGCGAAGAATTGTCTGGCGATCGGTCTTTCCGGGGGCTTCATTGAACCGTTGGAGTCAACGGGTCTTTATCTCAGCTACCTTGCGGCGATTGTTTTGGCCGAGCAGTTCCCTTATCGGGATGAAGATATGGAGACCATGGCCTTTCGTACCAATCGGATTATGGCCAGCCGCTACCAGGAGGTGCTTGATTTTATCAATTTGCATTACTGCCTGACGAAGCGCACCGACAGCGAATTTTGGAGAGAGGTGCAGAGACCTGAACGTATCGTGCCGCGCCTGCAAGCCAAGCTGGACTACTGGAGGATCAAGCCGCCTTCAGGTGTTGATTTCATCGATCAGTTCCTGCCAGGCATGTCGTCCGAAAACATCGATGGCAGCAATCGCGGCGGCGATCACAGGCCTCTCGTCGATACCGGTGGGCTCTGGAACCATCAAAGTTACGAGTGCATTCTCTATGGCATGGATTTCATGGCCGACGAATATCGGCAGCAGTATGGCAACAACCGACCTAAGTCAGCGGTTGCTCAACCGGTGATCGACCGATTGCGAGCGGCGCCCGCCAAGCTACCGCCACACGATGTCTGGCTGCAACGCGTAGTCGGCATGGAGGCCTACGGGCCGCGAAACGACGCATGGTGTGCGGGCGGAGCGTAGCGGGGTGACTGAGCAACCCAACTCAGGCCCGATTCGTAAGATTCTGATCGTAGGTGGTGGAACGGCCGGGTGGTTCTCAGCAGCCTTTTTGTCGCGTTTGCTGGACCGTCCGGGTGGGGAGGCCTGTGAAATCAGCCTGATCGAAGCCAGCGATATCCCAACCGTCGGCGTCGGGGAAGCAACGATTCCACCCGTGCTTCAGTTTTTCCAACGCCTGGGCGTACCGGAACCGGTGCTCATGCGGGCGTGTCAGGCAACCTTCAAACTGGGAATCAAATATGCCGGCTGGACCGACGATGGTCCCGATAGCTACTTTTACCATCCGTTCTTTATTGGCGGGACCAGTCGCCTTCTCGATTTTTCCAACCTTTGGCTTTTCAATGCGCTGAACGGCAATGAGTCGACTCCGTATGACCGTGCCTGCCACGTTTCGGCGCTGTTCGCCGAGAACCATCGTGCGCCGAAGATGGCTTCATCTTTGGATTATCAGGGTTCCGTTTCGTATGCCTACCATCTTGATGCGGGTCTACTCGCGGACTATCTGAAGCAATGTTTCCGAGACAAGATCCGGCATCTGGTGGGCAAGGTTACCGAGGTTGTAAGGGCTGAGGACGGTTCCATCAGTCACCTTGTCACCGCGGAGCATGGTTCTTTACACGCCGACTTATATATTGACTGCTCCGGCTTTCAGGGTTTGCTCATCGATAAGTCGTTAAAGGAGCCTTTCGAATCTTTCGGTGACTGCCTGCTCAACGATCGCGCCCTGGCTGCGCAGATTCCTTATCCAGCCGACGTGAGGCGAACTCCGTATACGACGGCGAGAGCCATGAGTAGCGGCTGGACCTGGGATATCCCGCTGTTCCATCGACGAGGGGTCGGTTACGTCTACAGCAGCTCCTTCATCTCCGACGAGCAGGCAGAAGACGAATTTCGGCGCCAGCTCGGCTCACTCGCCGATGGCGTCGAGATGCGTCGAATCAGAATGAGAGTTGGACGCCATAGGAACCTGTGGGTCAAGAACTGCGTGGCGGTGGGTCTTGCAGGCGGATTCATCGAGCCGCTGGAATCCACGGGACTCGACTTAATTCAAAGAGGCCTCACGACATTGCTGCATTGCTTTCCCGACAAATCGTTCAACGCCCAGTTAGCAGGCATCTACAACAACACGATGACGCGCTACTACGATCAGATCAGAGATTTCATTGCAATGCACTTTTGCGTCACAACACGTCGAGACACTCCCTATTGGCACGCCTGTGCCGAGGACCTGCAGTTGAGTGATAATCTCAGGCAGTTGATGGCCCTATGGCGCGAGGCGAGCGGGAAGATCTACCTCTCGGGCTTGGGCGGCCAGGGCGAGTTCTTCGGTCCGCTCTCTTATTACTGCATCCTGATTGGCATGGGCTGTCTGCCGAAAGAAGGTCCGCCTTTGTACGGCGCGGCCGACTCGACGAATCTCGAACGGGACTGGGCGACGGAAGCTGCTAAGGCTCGGGAAGTTCTGGGGCTGCTGCCCGACCACGACCAGTACCTTGCCAAGCTACACGGCTAGAGTTTCCTGCAACGATATTTCGACGTGTCAGGGCAGTTCCGGATGCCTGATCACCATGGTCTGACCCGGCGGACTGGCCGCGATGGGCCCGGTTAGTACGGAACCCTGCTGTACCGGACCGCCTGTATCCAACGCCGGCCATTCCACAAGAATCTCATCGATGATCTCAGCAGAATCGAGCCCGAAGATCTGCACCGTCGGATTCTGGGACGTGAAGTTGCTGCCAATCATGATCTCACGCATCTGCGTCGTTTCGCCGATGGTTACAAAGATCCGGGCGCCTGCGGCCTCGGTGTTGGGCGGCAGCCCCTCCAACTTGACGCGCAGAAAGTTTCGACCAGCCGCCGCAGTCCGGTTCTCCCATAGCCTGGCAGAATTGGGAGCAGCAAAGGTCAGCTCAAGGATGTCCGTGTCGCCGTCATTATCGAAATCCGCGCACACGACACCGCGTCCCGAAGTACGTCCGGCGAGACCCAGCGCGTCTGCTTCATCTGTATACGTGCCTGCTTCATTCATCAGAAAAGCCCGGCTGGCGTCCACGTGGTAGGTATCGTTGGGGGTAAGGTACGGCTCCGGGTAGCCGTTGGTGTGATAGATGTCGAGATCGGAATCGTTATCGATATCGACGAAGCAGGCTCCCCAACCGAAGGAACCGTCCGCGACCCCGAGTCGCTCGGTGTCATCGATGAAGCCGGTGCCAACGTTCGAGTAGAAGCGATTACCATGCGGAGTGATGATATCGTTGCTGGGTCCGAATACGCTGGAGATGAACCAGTCGAGATCGCCGTCGTTGTCGATGTCGCCGATTGCTGACCCCATCCCGTACTGGGCGTCGCGCAGAATCGGGTCGTTGAGGTTCCGAAACGATTCGTCACCCAGGTTGATAGCGAGCTGACTTGTCCCGAAGTCCCCCGCAATGGCAATGTCCGGCCAAATATCATCGTTAATGCGCGCGAAGGTCGGGGAAAAGGTAAAGTCCGCGACCTGAACGTCACCCCCGTCTTGGCAAACGCGCTCACCGCAGAACAGGCTAAGGCGAGTCAGCCAGGTCAAATCCGAAATTCCCGTTTCTTCGCTGACGTTCACGTAGCGAATGCCGGATTGATCAGATTCGTTCCTCCACAGATGGTCAGTCTCAAGCTCCCGCGGATAACCATACAGCTCATCCAGCGTGCCCCAGTGTGTCAGGAACATGTCGAGGTCGCCGTCGAGATCGTAGTCGCCGAATGTTGCCGAGATCGTATGCGCGGCGAGCATGTTTTCGATTTCCGGCGAATTCGATGTGACATCGGTGAACTGACAGTCGCCCTGATTTTCGTAGATCCTGCTCGGGTCGTCGAAGAGACCGCCGAGGAAAAGATCCAGGTCACCATCGCCATCCATGTCGGCGAAAGTGGGCCCGCTGTGGCGATCGTTGCCCCTGCCGTCAACGCGCGTATTAGCGACACCCGCCTCCTCAGCTGTGTCCTCGAACAGCAGACCATTGCCTTGCTCAGCGTGCTGATTCAGATAGAGGCGGTTAGGTCCACCGCCGCCTTCCGGTCCATCGGTATTGCCATAGGTAATGAACAAATCGATGTCGCCGTCGTTATCGCAATCGCCCGCCGCCGCGCCACCGTTTGTCGCCCTCTGGATTGACCAGGCATATAGGCCGCTCAAGGAAGGTGCGGTGTAGCCGACTTTGTAGGCGATGCTCGAGTCAGCCGTCACGTCGACAAAGGGAGCGGGAGGCGGATTGGACTGTGGCAGCGAAGGAGCAGCAAGGAGCACAAGCGATAAAAGGGCTAGCTTTCCGGTGGCTGACTTCTGCATCGAATTCATTTTACTCTCACCAGCTGCTCAGTCTCAAAATCGTGTGTCAAAGGAGTTCCGTATACCTGTTTCCCATGGCCTGACCCGGCTGACTGTCCGCGGTGGGTTCGATTCCCATCCGCCTCCGCCATCTGCGTATAATTGCCGCGCGTCTTTCGGAGAAGTTGTTTGGCTGACAAACTTGTTGTTCACGATCCGCGTGGATTCCCGCCGGAGGTTACCGGCAAGCGGCTTGCGCCTCGGCTGGAGAATCTCGACGGGAAAGTTGTTTATCTGATTGACTGCCTGTTTGATAACTCCGACGTTTTCATGGATCAACTGCAGCGATGGTTCGCAGAGCGCCTGCCGACCGTCCGGATCAAAAACATCAAGCCGCGCGAAAGCTGGCAAGACGATCCCGAGATGCGCACCGCAGTAGTTAAGGAAGGTGACGCCGCAATACTCGGCGTAGGCTTGTGAAGCACCTGTAGCCCGACGGTCGTCGGGCTTGCGATTGCGCTCGAGGAGCAAGGGGTTCCTACGGTCGCTGTGCACACGCACGCCTTCGCTCGTCTCGCCCGCTCGGTCGCCAAAGCCAGCGGCATGCCGACAACTCGACAGGCGTTTGTGCCGCAGCCAATCGTTGGGCGAAGCGCGGCCGATCTTAAAGCCTATATAGAAGGTGTCGACCCGATCAGCAAACTGCCGTTTGCTCAGGAAGTGATCGAGGGATTAACCCAACCACTTACCGATGAAGACTTGAGCGAGCTCGCGTTTGAGCGATCGACGCAGCGATTGCTGGCAGCGGATACAGAATCGAATCTGCGACAGCAATTCGAGGACAATCGGTGGACAGACTTTCAGCCGATCGTGATGCCGACCGAGGAGCGAGTCGATGCGATGCTGGCCGGCACCAGCCACGGTCGCGATGAGATCGTCGGGCGGCTGCATCCCACCGCTTACCGTGAGTACTGGGGATTTTCCGTAGAGAAGGTCGCGGTGAATGCGGTGATGGCCGGCGCCAGGCCGGAGTACCTTCCCGTTCTTCTCGCAATGGCCGCGAGTGGGCAGTCGGGCCGTTCGAGTTCAACCACGTCGCAGGCGACAGTTGCGATCATCAACGGCCCGATCCGGGACGAGATCGGCATGAACTTTGGCATCGGTGCCATGGGTCCCTATAACCACGCCAATGCGGTCATCGGTCGCGCCTACGGTCTGCTGTCGCAAAATCTTCAGGGCGGCTCCGTGCCCAACGAATCCTATATGGGCTCGCAGGGCAACTTCCTCAGTTACAACTCGGTCATCGTCGAGAACGAAGCGGCGAGTCCGTGGGAGCCCTACCATGTTCAGCACGGTCGCCAACCGGACCAGAGCACGGTCAGTCTGCTGCTCGGTGGTTGGTACACGATCTTTGGCGGCGGACCGCGCGATACCTGGGAAGAGAAATTCACTCGATCTTTACAGGCTTGTGATCCGTATACAGGACCGGTCATCGCGCTCGACCCGCTGGTCGCGCGTGGATTCGTCGATCGCGGCTTCGACAGCAAACAAAAGCTGATCGACTGGTGTGTCGAACACGCCAGATTGCCTGCTCGCGAGTATTGGGACAATCAGTGGATTCAGACACTGCATCATCCGCGCGCTGTCGCGGGCACAGAGCCCTATGCGTCGAGGCTGGCAGCCGCTCCCGATGAAATGGTGCCGATCTATACGCCCGAGGACATCCACGTTGTCGTCGTCGGTGGGGAAACCGGCGCAACCTGGAAAATGATTGGCGGTGGGCCGAGACTCACCGTCGTCGATATCGATCCCTGGCGCTAACCACCCATTTCTGCCGATTAGATAGCTGCTGTCATCCAGCCTTGATAGGCGATGAGAGGGGGGGCTGAATTCCCCAGCCAAATAACGCTGATTGCGGTCTGATGTCCGCTTGTGGTTATTAAGCGACGGAAAAATTCAGCAGGGCGATCCCACCGCACACCCTTTTGTGATAAAACAACGGCCTAATAGGTCTGGGTAATAGTCAGTTAAGGAACAGACGAAAATCCACACTTAGGCGTACTGCCGTAATCCAAGAATCCAGGGGAAAACTCATGCAGATTCCAAGTCTCGTCACGATGCCGAACAACGAATCGGACAGGAATTTATCGACCGCCAACGAACGCAGCGGCGCTCTCAGGAAATGGAATGCTTGCGCACTAGCTGTTTCACTGGTCTTGGGAAGCGCGGCCTACGCCCAAGAGGGCGAAGACGCCGGGGAAGGAGCTAGCCAGGAAACGGTAATGGTGACCGGCTCGCGCATTCGCCCTAGTGGTTTCCAGACGCCAACACCGGTCACCGCGGTGAGCGCGGACGAACTGGGTCTCATGGCACCGGGCAACGTGATCGAAGCGATGACGCAATTGCCGATGTTTGTTAACAATTCGACTCAAGATGACCCCGGGAGCTTTTTCAGCGGTCCCGGCTCAGGCAGTCTCAACATACGTGGCCTGAACACGAACCGAACTTTGACGCTGCTGAACGGTCGCCGGATGACGCCATCGAACCGCATCGGCGCCGTTGATATAAATGCGTTTCCGGAATCGCTCATCGAGCGAGTCGAGGTCGTGACCGGTGGCGCATCGGCGGCCTACGGCACCAACGCGGTCGCGGGTGTCGCTAACTTCATTCTCGACACGGACTTTAATGGCTTGAAGACCCATGTTCAGACGGGCAATAGCTCAGCGAACAGCCGCGGCACCTGGGAGGCCAGCGTAGCTTTCGGTACCGAGATCGGCGACAACGGGCACTTGATCGTGTCTGGCGAGGTCTATGAACAGGATGGTGTCTTCGGTTTTACTCGCCAAAGCTGGTGGCAGGGCTACGGTCAGGTTCGCGATACGTCGGCCCCCGGGGGGAGACTGGATTTGGTCGTACCGAACGTCGTCTCTAGGCAGGGGTCGCAGTACGGCATGATCCGAAACGTGCCCGGGGGATCCGCGCTCACGGATTGGGAGTTTCGGGCCGACGGCACGGCGGGGCCGCTAGTGTTGGGTAACCCGGCCGGTCCTAACGCGCATTCAATAACCAACGGCGGCAGCGGCACGCCGAACGGAACAGAAAGGGCGACAGTCTCACCTGAAGCCGACCGTAACAACATTTTCTTGTACTACGATCACGATCTGAACGACAGCACGAATGTCTACGTTCAAGCGACTCGCGGTCAGAATACGAGCCTCGGCAACAATCTGGGTGGTGTATTTACGGGCGCATCAAACCGATTAAGGGTCTTCAGCGGCAATGCCTTCTTGCCAGCTAATGTTCAAACGATCATGGATAATGAAGGTCTCGAGTTCTTCGATTTCTACCGCTTCGGCAGCGAGTCCGATTTTTCGTCGAGGGCTCAACAGGAAACCGAGAACACCTCGACGGCGCTCACTTTGGGTTTCGAAAAGGATCTTACGGCTGACGGGTTTTTGGACGGCTGGCAAGTGCGCGGCTACCTGCAATCCGGCACCGCCGATCACATCGGTCGCCACAAGCAAGGCGTGCGCATTGATCGCCTGCCCGCAGCAATCGATGCGGTTGACGACGGCAGCGGCAACATCGTCTGCTACGCAGCCTTGCAGGACCCGGCCAATTGGAGTGAATGCGTGCCGGTCAATTTATTCGGCAGTGGCAATGCATCCGCGGCGGCCATCGATTACTTGACCGGCCTGGACGCGGGTACCGTGGTCAGCAATGAGCCCGTGTCTTTCTCGGGTTTGGGCTTCTCTACGGGACGAACGATCAGTTACGTGTCGGGTGAAGACAAAATCACCGACACCGAGTACACGCAGGAACTGATCGAATTCTCGCTGGACGGCCCGATTGCGGACGGCTGGGCTGGACCGATCTTCGCCGCTTTCGGTGTCCACTACCGCGAAGAGGAGATCCTGCAGTTGACGCTCGACCACACGAACCCGAGCGGCGATTTCGACTCGCGGCCCGCCCAGTTCGACCCGTTGATCGTGCGTGGCATTGGCACCGGTATGAGCGAACGCACGACGGCGATTCAGTTTGCTTCCGTGCCGAATCTCCTTGGCGGCTTTGACGTTACGGAGGCATTCGCCGAGGTCATCGTCCCGCTCGTCGTCGATAAGCCGGGATTCGATAATCTCACGGCGTCGGTCGCTTGGCGCTGGGCTGATTACGAGGGGAGCGGATCCATCATCGCGTATAAGGGCGGACTCGACTGGCAGGTCAACGATCTGCTACGGGTGCGCACGACCTTCTCGCGAGACGTGCGCGCGGCGACACTGGCTGAGCGATTGGACCGCACTGGCGGCGTTGCCAATATCGAGGACCGCGCTTTCGGCGCGGGCGCGCGGTTTGATACGAGCCTGGCTTCTGGCGGCAATCCGAACTTGAACCCGGAGGAAGCCGACACGATCACGGCGGGGCTGATTTTCCAGCCGCAGAGCTTGTCGGGATTTCAGGCCTCGGTCGACTATTACGATATCGACATCAGCGGCGCGGTCGGTACGCTTGGCGTACAGGCCCTCGTCGACGAGTGCTTTGACAATCCGGCTAGCGCAACGTGTAACTTAGTCACGCGGGACCCGATCACAAACGTTATCGTGCTGGTCGAAAATGTCTTTGTGAATATCAACGCGGCCAGGACCCAGGGCTTCGATTTCGAGGCCGCCTATCGTACGAATGTCGGTCCAGGCTCCCTGGGGTGGCGCTTCCTGGCTACCGTGATCGACGAGAATTCGATTACAAATCTTGGGGCAGCCAAAGTTGACTTCGCCGGCGATGTTGGCGTACGGGAATTTCCGGATCTTAAATTCACGACCAATCTCACCTACAATCAGGGACCGTTCTCGGCCTTTGTGCAGGCTCGCTACACAGACTCTGGCCTTTACAATGCCCGTGATATACAGGGCGTGACTATTAGCGATAACACAGTCGATTCTGTTCTGTACACCGACGCACGAGTTTCGTATGGCAAGGACTTGTCCAACGGCAGCAGCTGGGAGGTGTTCGCGAGCATAACGAACTTGTTCGATGAGGATCCGCCGATTGTGCCAGGATTCAGTAGCTTCACAGGCCAGACCAGTCAAGTGAACAACAATGTCCACGATATCCTTGGCCGTCGCTACACGATTGGATTCAGCTACGACCTTTGAGGCAAAACACGGGAATGATCTAGCATCATGCAGCCCCGACATAAACGGGGCTGCGTGATGCTTTTAGGAATCAGTCGCTGGTCGACTACGACTGATTCGGAAAACCATCGGAGATTTTCCCGCTGTGGACACTCGGAAGATCAAGTTTGTAGCGAATAGACCATGGCTAAGCGAGAAGAGCACCTCTAAGCCCGGACCGATCAGGAAGACTCTGCCGGACTGGTATCGCAATGCTGATCGCTTTGCGGTGAATCCCGAGACGGGAAAACCTTGGGAGATGCCAGACGGTGGCGGCAAGATTCCAACATGGAAGGCATGCCCGGCCGTGTTTGACGTCATGGGTAGCGGATACGCCTATAAAACACCCTGTGATATCGAGTTTACGGAAGATGCCGCGGGAAACATTCAGGCAAGAATGCTGGACGCGCAGCATCAGAACTTTCTAATTGACAGAGATCCATTGCGTCAGTTTGTCCATCCTCAGGGGTATCACGAGAAGCATTTCGCGTGGTGGGCCGACTGGGCCGTCGAGCTTCCGGATGGCTACAGTGCTTTCTATACTCACCCGCTTAACCGATTCGAGCTGCCGTTCATAACGACGAGTGGCATTGTCGACAATGACAAAGATCGCTTGCCGGGAACGATGCCGTTCTTTTTTCTCAAGGGCGTTACCGGAATTCTTCCAGCAGGTACACCATATGCGCAAATTCTTCCGTTCAGGCGAGAAAGTTGGGCTTCAGAATTCGACGTATCGCTAACGCTTGATGAAATGGAAGTTAAGAACAAAGACAACAGCGCGAAGTATCGTCGGCCCGACGGCGGCATTTACCAGCAAGAAGTCTGGGAAAGAAGAAAGTATCAGTAAGGTAGGGCAGTCGAAAAGCCGACACTGAAAGTGGACACTCGGAAGATAAAATTTGTTGCCAACAGGCCATGGCTAAACGAGGATAGCGCCTCTAAGCCCGGACCGATCAGGAAGACTCTCCCGGACTGGTATCGCAAGGCTGATCGCTTTGCGATCAATCCGGAGACGGGAAAACCATCGGAGATGCCAGATCGTGGCGGTAAAATTCCAACATGGAAAGCATGCCCGGCCGTGTTTGACGTCATGGGTAGCGGGTACGCTTATAAAATCCCATGTGATATCGAGTTTACGGAAGATGCCGCGGGAAATATTCAGGCGAAAGTTCTAGATGCGCAGCATGAAAACGTATTGATTGACCGTGAGCCACTTTTCCGGTTTCCCCATCCTCAGGGGTATCACGAGAAGCACTTCGCATGGTGGGCTGACTGGGCAGTCGAGCTCCCGGAAGGCTACAGTGCGCTCTATACACACCCGCTCAACCGATTTGAGCTGCCGTTCTTGACCATGAGCGGCATCGTCGACAACGACAAAGTTCACTTACCCGGAACAATGCCATTCTTTGTTCTTAAGGGCTTCGCCGGAGTGCTTCCAGCTGGTACGCCGTACGCGCAGATCTTCCCGTTCAAGAGAGAACACTGGGAGTCAGAATTCGATGTGTCATTGGAGCAGCCAGAAATGAGCGCTAAGAACAAGGAAAACAGTGCGAAGTATCGTCAGCCAGACGGGGGTGTTTACATGAATGAAGTCTGGGAAAGAAGAAAGTACCAGTAGAGAAGTAAGGGTCCAGATTCGTGCCATACCCCCTGATTCCCGACGACTCTTTCCCGCCGCTGCGTAACGAGCCATGCTTTTGTGGTAGTGGTCAGCGATTCAAGCGCTGCTGCGGTAATCAATCTAGCGATCGTTCGCCGCCCCATGGAGTCGGAATAGTCGAAGGATTCCTATCGCCCCAAGAGTGCAGTGACCTCGTGCGCACCGCAGACGGAATGGTCGGGCATCGATTCACCGCCGAAGATAAGGATGGGAATCGGATCTTGGATCCAAACCGCGCCACCGAGTGGGTTGACTTTCGCCACACTCAGCAACAAGTACTCGATGACATCGTATATCGCGCCCTGGACGAGCACATCATTCCTGGTACCGGTCAGAGCATTGAATGGTACGAGCAGCCGGAAGTGTTGCGTTACGGACCCGGCGATTTCTACCGGCATCATGCTGATGCTTACCACCTGGTACCGAAACAGCATGCTTGGCGAAGAGCGGTAGACAGGGATACCAGTCTGTTGATCTATCTGAACGACGAGTTCGAGGGTGGCGATCTCAATTTCAAGCGACTCTTTTATACGTTACGCCCGAAAGCCGGCATGCTTGTTTGGTTTCCTTCCGATGTGCGCTATGAGCACATGGCGAAACCTGTCGTGAGCGGCCGCCGGTACTCCCTTGTCAGTTGGGCTGCAGCGGTGGGAATCGAGCGCGTCCAGGCAAAACGGGCCAAGCGGGCGATCATGTGGCAATCGCGAACGAAGAAAGAGCCCGAAGATAAAATTCGCGAAGCTGGTGAAAGGCCTGACGATTTGCGAGAGTAGTGCATTCTCAGTTGGTGCACACAGAATAGTGGCGATCTCACGAACCGCGGCCGAGGAACTGGCGATCGCCGAGCAGTTGGATGCGACTGGCGATCACGACAACGCTGTAGATGCGCTAGCTCGGGCTACGCAGATGGGCGATATCGAAGCTACCACTCGCCTCGGTAAGCGCCTTGTCACAGGGATCAATGCGCCGCAATTGCCGATGCAAGGTGTTGGGTTTCTGATCGAAGCTTTCAACAAAGGCGGCGCGGAGGCAGCGGCAAGGCTCGCCGTCCTGTCTGCAGCCGGTGTCTATGTTCAGCCGAGCCTTGCCGAGTCGCTGCGACTATTGTTGGCCGCAGCAGAACGGGGATGGAGTCCGGCAATGCTTCAGCTCTGTGCATTGACGCCGGATCGCGAGCTTGCGGCCCGTGCAAGTCAACAGTCGGTTCCTGAAAACTATTGGCAATCAGTCGCAGATACCATCGAACTTGGATTCTGGAATACGGCGCCGGATGGTCGGACGCTTAATGAGTCGCCTCTTATTCGTTCGTTCGCAGAGTTCGTTCCCGAATCCGTCTGTCGCTGGATGATTGATCGCTCTAAGGGCCGCCTGAATCGCGCTCTCGTTTACGACGCGACAGCAGGGCAGGACTATGCAAGTGAGACACGCACGAATTCGTGGGCACAATTCGATCTCATGAGCAGCGAGCTGATTCATTTGTTCGTTCAGCTTCGAATGCAGGCAGCATCCGGGATACCGCTTCATAATATGGAAGCGAATGCAATTCTGCATTACGCGATCGGCGAGGAAATCTCCAATCACTTCGACTTTGTCGATCCGAAGATCCCGAATTATGAGGAGGAGATTGCGAACAACGGACAGCGTGTCATGACCTTCCTCGTTTATCTCAACGACGACTACGAGGGAGGGGAAACAGAGTTCCCCGAGCTTGGAATCGTGCACCGGGGGAGGCAAGGCGAGGGCCTCTATTTCGTCAATGCGCTCGAAAACAATGAACCCGATCTGCGCACTGTGCACGCCGGGCGCCCGCCAACCCAGGGTGAAAAATGGATCGTCTCGCAGTTTGTGCGCAGCCGGCAAGTGCTCGGCGTAGTTGCATAAATCAAGCGACGCAAAGCAGGCAGGCTATATTTGCCGCTGGTTTCGGGCCACTGAGTAGGCCTTGTAGGTACAGATCTTTCGGCGGATCTGTAGCAATTTCGCAACAGCCTTTCCCCGTTGCTCTCTCGCTGGTATCTTACGTGCCTTAAGACCTCTTATGGTAAACGTACAAAACGCAACAGCCGTTGGTACCACTCGAAAACGATTAGCACAGAAAGGGAATACTCATGGCGCAAAATGTTCGTCTGCGTAAAAAGCAAATTGCAATCGCAATATCAGCTGCTCTTCCAGTAATGGCCGGTAGCATGGGAAGCAACGCGTATGCGCAGGATCAGGCACCTGCCAACCAGGAACAGGTGTTAGTGACCGGTTCACGCATTGTCAGGCGAGATCTGACAGCGGCGAGTCCGATCGTTACTGTTTCCTCCCAGCAATTTGAAAATTCGGCAACGACAGCGGTCGAATCAGTTCTGAACCAATTGCCGCAGTTTGTACCGGATGACACACAATTTACCTCGAGTGTCCAAAACAGTGCCACCAATACCCCCGGCGCCTCAACACTCAACCTGAGAGGCCTGGGCGCCAACCGCAACTTGGTTCTGGTTGACGGCCGAAGAGCTCAGCCGGCCAATGCCACGCTGGCCGTAGACATCAATACGATTCCCGCCGGTGCCATTGAGAGCGTGGAGATCATTACCGGTGGTGCATCGGCTGTGTATGGCCCGGACGCCATGGCGGGCGTCGTCAATTTCAAGCTCAAGGATAGTTTCGAAGGGATTCAAATGGATCTCCAGATGGGCGCAACCGCTGAAGGCGACGGCGACGAAGATCGTGTCAGTGTGCTCATGGGCATGAATTCCTCTGACGGCCGCGGAAACATTATGCTTGGCCTTGAGCGCACCGAACGCGACCAGGTCCTGCAGCGCAACAGGGACTTTTATCGGCGAGCCTGGACGGATCCGGGCAATCCGGGTGGTAACTTCATTATGCCGCCGGCCTTCGCTGGCAACGCCAATTCAAATCCGGCTTCCCAGGCAGCCATTGACGCTCTGTTTCCCCAGGTTGCACCCGGCACGATTGGCACGGCTTCGGACATCTACTTCAATGCGGATGGTTCACCCTTCGTTGTCCAGGGCGCGCTCGGTTATAACGGCCCGATTAATTGCATGGATTGCGGCCCTTATACGATGATGAAGATTCTCGATAACGGCAACCTCGACCAGGTCGGTAGTCAAATCGGTTCGCAATTGCAGTCGCCGCTGGAGAGGTACTCCGTCTTCGCCCGCGCGAACTATGAAGTCACCGACGGTATTTCGGTGTTCACTCAGCTGAACTACAGCACGATCGAGGTCGGCCAGACCGGCGGCACGCCACCGGCCATCACGGTATGGCAGGCGCCGGCGGTGCCAAGGGATGGGCGTACGCTTCCGCCTGTTCTCGAGACCCTGCTGGATTCACGTGCCGATCCGACGGCGCCGTGGCCGCTGTTCAATGTGCTTTCCTACAACGGGAATATTCAGGCGACCAATAATAACGATGTCTGGCAGTTCATGGCCGGTATTGAAGGCGATCTTCGCGGCGGAGACTGGACCTGGGAGGCCTATGCTTCTCGCGGTGATACCTATATCGAAGCGGTCAATAATCGGCTTCCATCGCTGCAGCGTTACCAGGAATTGGTTTATGCACCGGATTTTGGCCAGGTCACTGGATACACGCCCGGCACGGTAAATGGCGTCGGTACCGGTCGCGGATATGTTCTTGACTGCACGTCCGGCCTGCCGGTTTTCGACAGTTTCGAGGTCAGCCAGGATTGCCTCGATAGCATCGATTCGCGGTTAGTTAACCGCAGTAACCTGACTCAGGGCATCGTGGAGTTTAATCTGCAGGGTGACATCGTTGAGATGCCGGCCGGGGACCTGCTTTTCGCCGTGGGAGCCACCAGGCGGGACAATACGTTTCAATTCACGCCTGGCAATCCAGTTTCGCAGCTTCGTGATAACCCGATTGGTGTATTTGCGAGCAATGCCACGGGCGGTGAAATTGACGTAACCGAATACTACGGTGAATTGCTGATTCCGATACTGGACAATTTCTCGGCTGAACTCGGTTATCGATACTCAGATTTCAGCACGGCCGGCGGTCAGAATACCAACAAGGCCTTGTTCACCTGGACCCCGAACGACACGTTTACCATACGCGGCGGGGTTCAGGAGGCCAACCGCGCGCCCAACATCGCCGAGTTGTTCAACGCGCCGACCCAGGAGGTCGTCTTCCATCCTGAACAGGATCCCTGTTCTGTCACTACGCTGTCGGCGCACGGCAACGTGCCGAGCAATCCGGACCGCCAGCAGGTGATCGACCTCTGTCGTGACATCATCGGTAACAGTACGTCCGGTTTTGACACTCAGACCTATTCGATAACCGGCATCCCTGGGCCTGAGGGCTTTCACCGGCAGAACCCTCCATTCTTCCCGCTGGAAATCGCGCTTCGCCAGGGCAATCCGAATGTCAATCCAGAGAAAGGCGATACGTTTACCGTTGGCGCCGTTATTGCAGGACCCGGTAGTCTGGATGGTTTGACGCTTACAATCGACTACTACGACATCGAGGTAACCGAAGCGATTTCTCCGCTTTCAGTAGCAACAGTCTACGACAACTGTTTCAACGCGAACGGTGTGTCCAATCCGACCTACGATATCAACAACAGCTGGTGTCAGATGATTCGCCGTAATCCGAACACCGGCGACCGCGAGGAAGTGGATACGCCCTTCTTTAACTTGGGAACGCTGACTACCCAAGGTATCGACGTCAATGTCAACTACGTCACGGACATCGGACCAGGAACCCTGGCATTGAACGCAAACCTGACTTTTCTGGATGCCTATGAGTACCAGATCGCTCCAGGTGACCGGATAATCGATGCCACGGGCACATTGGATCGTGGCGGTCTATTCGACTTCCAGCACCTGACGAATGTGGCGTACGCTTGGAACAACATTAATCTCGGTTTGTCGTGGCGCCATCTGGATAGTGCAAGGACTGCCGGCGCGGCACAATCGCCAAGCACGACAGCAATAGGCCCGAGTGCTTACGATATCTTCAACCTCTATGGTGGTTTCACGATTAATGACAACTACAACTTGAGGTTTGGTGTCGACAACCTGTTTGACGAAGATCCGGAGCTGACAAACTCCAATCCGGCTGGCGGGGATACTAATTCCAACATAACGAGTCCTGGCCTGTATGACCTCTTGGGTCGTCGTTACTATGTTGGCATGAGGATGGACTTCTAGTTCGTCAAGCGGGCCGTATCCTCGAAAATGTCATGACGGCGGCTTCCGGTTCACGGAAGCCGCCGTTGCTTTGAATCCAACTCACGCGAGCGCGGGTTCATGCATCCCGCTCAGCTGTGTTTCCTGACTTCAATCGCCGCGAAATCGGTAGTATGGTTGGTGTACTGAGCTGATGAGCTGAGCGCCAGGGGTCGCCTCGCATACCGTGCCCCTCGCGCCAGCCGGAGGTTAATTTCGCGATGAGAGGCTCATTTGGAATATTTGGCATAGCGGTCATTGCAGCCGCAATTCCGTGTTCGAGTTCTGGCGAGGAGCCGGAACGTCAGATGAATGTCGAGCAGGGACCTGAATCGGTCTTTGCGGAGGCTCCCGATCAGATCTTTCCAGAACTAGCAGGCGCTACCGCCACTCATGAGAACGGTAGAATTGGAAATGAACTGGTGTTCTGGGGATATCGGCTCGAAGATGCGAGTGAGGTCTATCTGGTCGCCTGTGCGATGCTCGATAACATCGATTGCGCCGCCCGCGAGGATCGTGTTTGCCTGACTGAGTCGCGAGTAATCTCCCGCGGCACGGGTCAGGGGCTGGTGCGTGAAATTAATTGCAGGAGCATCGCAATCGTAGCGCCGGGTGATATTCACCCCGGATGCACGGACAAAGAACAGTCAAGGGCGCTTGCCGTAAGCCTGGTGACTTGCCTTTGAAGTTCAGCTTGGGCGCACCGAGCACCCAGTTTCCTATCGGGCCGCCCGCATCAGGTAGGCTTTTATCGAAGGTATCTCCCTATCCTGGTCGTACGCCGCGATCAAGAACACGGGATTGAAGCTCGCCGGGTTGGCTTCGATGAAGCTCTGAATTGAGTGTTGAACGATTTCCATCAACACCTGGTGTTCCGGGATCATCAGCTTTGTTGTTTCTTCGAGTACAAGGCGGCAAGAGGCCGATCTGCACTCTACAAAAATTGCGTCGAACTCGACATCCATATCGCTGACTAGGTTCTTGAGTCGCGGTTGCATCGCATGAGCCCATTCCGTATCGATAGGCTCGGCGTCAAACCTTAAATCCGCCCGTATGCGATCGTGAACCATGCTTGAGAACTCGGCATTGCTGATCTCGTACATCTGGTCCGGATCCAACTCGCCTGCCTCCCGGCTGGCGAAGCGCAGCACGAGGTGGCCATCTTCATCTGTGAACACGTAGTCCCGGTTGTATTGCGCATTGGCAAGCGGCGGGCAGGCAAAAATTGCCAATCCGATCGATGCTGAAATGCCAAGAAATATGAAGCGCATTTACATGCTCTGGCTTAAACCCTTAACACTATGACTTTGCAGTGCATTGGTGTCCAATCTAACGATTGAGGCCGCTCGCCCGCAGTGTTAGGCTCCGCCACCAGAAGAGTCTTTTTTAAGCCGGTGTCCAGGTGCGACCACCTGGCGCCGATCGAAATAAATTGGGGGAATCACCAATGATCAAGCGAACTTTAGGATGTTTCGTAATACTGGCTGGGTGGATCGTGGCCAGCAGTTCTTTGCAAGCTCATCATTCGCTCTCGGGCGTGTACGACATACGTGGCTCAGGCGAAGTGACTGGGGTTATTAAGAGTGTCGAGTTCATCAACCCACACGGGGTAATGACGCTTGATGTGCCTGGTGACAACGGTACGCAGACAGAATGGAAAATGACGACGGGCTCGGCCAATACCTTGTCGAGCCTCGGATTCGGTGGTGATGGTCCGAATACTGTTATCGCCGGGGATGTGGTCACTATTAGTTACTTTCCAGCGATAAATGGCAGACCGTTGGGCTTTATTCGATCGATCACCTTGGAAGGCGATCGCACAATCCAGTTTGAGATTGAATAACAGGTCTCATAAAGACAAAAACAAAGGGGGGCCGGCATGGCTTTTCAACGAAACATAATCAGGACGACGGTTGCACTGGGGATGGTCGTCACGCTCGGCGTGTCGATGACCGCAAATGCACAGCGCGGTGGACCGCCGGCTTTCACACCCGAAGCGGGCGCCACCGACTTGAAGTCGGTGCTGTTCAACTGGACCTGGCACATGGGCATGTTGCGCGGCATCGAAGAGCACGAGCTCATGGTCTCGCTCGAGTATCGGGGCGAAGGCACGATCCAGGTTAACGGCCAGGCCTGTGCGATTTCGCCGTTCGAAGACGCCGCTCGGGAGGGTGAGCTCGGCATGTCGGGATACCGCATCAGTGCCAGTTACCAGCAGCCAGGCGTCCGTACCCAAATTGAATGCACGCTGCCGAATGGTCAGACCCATTCCAATATCGAAGTCGTCAGCGGCGAGTACGCGTGGG
>Ga0224508_10000614_pt1 | contig 34481 bp, 36 predicted proteins | sample SF_Jan12_sed_USG_4_FD_170157 | JGI IMG/M metagenome (GOLD analysis project Ga0224508, IMG submission 170157) | Sediment microbial communities from San Francisco Bay, California, United States - SF_Jan12_sed_USGS_21 | ecosystem: Environmental > Aquatic > Marine > Sediment | place: USA...
CTCACGGTGCCTATCCGGTTTCCGGTGACGACCGGTGGGTCGCCATCGCCTGCGACACCGACCAGCACTGGCAGATACTGGCCGAGGTCATCGGGCGATCGGATCTTGCCGGGCTCGGGCTGGCCGAGCGGTTCGAGCGCCACGACGAGCTCGACGCCGTCATCGGGGCTTGGACGGTCTCGAGCACCGGACACCACGTCGAACAGGTCCTCCAGGAGCGCGGTGTGCCCGCCCATCGTGTGCTGTACGCCGCCGACGTCGTCGCCGATCCTCAGCTCGCCCACCGCCGAGCCTTCAGCCAGGTGGCCCACGACCGGTGGGGCAAGGTCTGGATCGAGGACTCGGCCATCCACCTGTCCCGGACCCCGGGCGTAGCTCGCTGGGCCGCCCCGACCTTCGGCGAGCACCTCTTCCCGATCCTCACCGACATCTTGGGCAACGACGAGGACGCCGCCGCCGACCTCATCGCCGCGGGGATCTTCGTCTAGCGGGCGTGCTCAGAGCACGGCCGCTGCCATCGACTCGAGCTGGGAGCCCATCTCGGCCTCGGTGTCCACGTGCTGGGGCCTCACGACGACCCGATCGGCTCCGGCCGCCGCGAAGTCGTCGATCAGCTGCCGCTTCGGCTCCTGGCCGTAGACCGAGATCGTGATCGAGCTCGGCTCGCGACCGGCGGCCGTCGCCAACCGGTCGAGCTCGGCCCTGGCGTCGGCGATCTCAGCGGGGGTGGCCCGGTTGGGCAGCCAGCCGTCGGCGTGGGCGACGATTCGCTGGAGTACGTTCGGCGCGCTTCCGCCGACGATCACCGGGGGGTAGGGTCGCTGGGCCGGTTTGGGGAAGCAGCGAACCGGCGGGAAGTCGAAGTAGCTGCCGTGGTACTGGGCCTCGTCCTCGGTCCACAGCGCCTTGAGCACCTCGAGCGCCTCCCGGGTCTGGGTCCAGCGCCGGGCGAAGTCACCGCCCATGATCTCGGTCTCCTCCCGGAGCCAGCCGGTGCCGATCCCGAACAAGAACCGGCCACCGCTGTGGAGATCGAGCGCCGCCACCTGTTTGGCCAGCACGAGGGGGTTCCGCTCCGGAACGAGCGTGATGCCGGTGCCGAGCTTGAGGGTGGTGGTGACAGCCGACGCTCGGGCGAGGGCGATGTAGGGGTCGTCGAAGTGGGAGTAGACCTCGGGGATCGCGCCACCGGTGGCCGGGAACGGGCTGTCGGAGGTGACCGGCACGACCGGGTGCTCGGCGTACCAGATCGAATCGAAGCCCAACTCCTCGGCCTGGCGGGCCATGAACGCAGGATCGATGGTGTAGGCGGGGAGGGGAACGGAGAGGCCGATGTGCATGGTGGGCGACCTTAGCGGGGCGTCGTGCGGTCTGGCCGCAGTCGACGGCGGGCACGGTACGAGTCAGAGTGGAGGCTGCCGGGCGGTTGTGGCACCGACAGGAGGAACACGATGAGCGAGGCGAGCAGTGGCGAGGGCCGGGGTCTACGCTCGACGGTGACGACCGAGGGTGAGGTCGTGCTCTCCATCGAGCCGTTCGAGGTCGACCCACCGGTCTCCGATGAGGTCCTGATCAGGATCGAGGCGTCGCCGATCAACCCCTCCGACCTCGGTGTGCTGTTGGCCGGGGCCGACGTCACGACGGCGACCGCCGACGACGGCTCGGTCCGACTGAAGCTGTCGCCGGGGGCACAGGCCGCGGTCCAGGCCCGAGTCGGCAAGGCCATGCCCGTCGGCAACGAGGGGGCCGGCGTGGTCGTCGCCGGTGGTGACTCGCCGCTGGCCCAATCGCTCGTCGGGCGGACGGTCGCCGCGCTGGCCGGAGGGATGTACGGCACTCACCGCACGGTCAAGGCCGACCAGTGTCTGGTGCTCGCTGAAGGAACGGCACCGATCGATGCCGCCTCGTGCTTCGTGAACCCGCTGACCGCCCTGGGCATGACCGAGACGATGCGGCGAGAGGATCACACCGGCCTCGTACACACCGCGGCCGCCTCGAACCTCGGGCAGATGCTCAACCGGATCTGCCAAGCCGACGGGATCCCGCTCGTCAACATCGTGCGCCGCCGCGAGCACGTCGACCTGCTGCGGGCGCAGGGGGCCGAGCACGTCGTCGACTCGTCGAGCGCGTCGTTCGTCGACGACCTGACCACGGCGCTGATCGAAACGGGAGCGACGATCGCGTTCGATGCGATCGGCGGGGGAGAGCTGGCTTCGACGATCCTGCAGTCGATGGAGGCGGCAGCCACGGCGAACGGCGGCGAGTACAACCGTTACGGCTCGACCACCCACAAGCAGGTGTACATCTACGGCGGGCTCGACCGAGGGCCCACGATCGTGAACCGCGCGTTCGGCATGGCGTGGGCGATAGGTGGTTGGCTCCTGCCCCCGTTCCTGGCCGAGATCGGACCCGACCGGGCTGAACAGCTCCGCCAGCGGGTGGCCCACGAGCTGACGAGGACCTTCGCCAGCAGCTACACCGCCACGATCTCGCTCGACGAGGTCCTCGATCTCGATCGGCTGCGGGCGTACGCCCGGATGGCCACCGGCGAGAAAGTGCTCGTCACCCCTCAGGCCTGATCGGCTGTTCGGGCGGGCCTATGATGTCACTGCAGAGGGACCGTCCACGTGACCACGGTGCCATGACCGGGCTGTGAGGCGATGGTCGCCTGGCCCCCCAGCGCTCGTGCCCTGGCGGTCATGTTCGTGAGGCCGTTTCCACCCAGGTTACCGCTGATCGAGTAGTCGGAGGACGGCGTGAATCCGACCCCGTCGTCCTCGACGCGGACGGCCAGGGAGGTCGTCGTGCACGTCAGGTGCAGCGCGACGTTCGAGGCCATGGCGTACTTGGCGGAGTTGGTGAGCGCTTCTCTGATGGTGGCCAGGACACCATCGACGATCGGTGATGGGAGTTCGTCGAGCGCACCCTCGAAGTCGACCTTGGGCTCGAATCCGAGCGCCTTGTGCTGCTCGGCGGCGAGGGCCAGGACGTCACCTCGCACTCCTTTGCCCCAGTCGGTGCGAGAGCGAATCCCATAGATGGTGGTCCGGATTTCCTTGATCGCTCCGTCGATTTCGTTGACGGCCGTCGCAAGACGCTGCTCGAGATCGGGATCGTTGGCTCCAGTGGTGGCGGCGTGCAGGCTCATGCCGGTAGCGAAGAGCCGCCCGATGACGTTGTCGTGCATGTCTCGCGCGATGCGTTCCCGGTCTTCGACGAGCTCCAGGGTCGCCCCGTAGGCGCGGACCTGGGCGAGCTCGATTGCGTTGACTGCGCCGGCGGCGAACTGGCGTATGGGGTCGAGGTCGCTGGCAGTGAAGGGCTCAGCATCGATCAGGCGAGTCACGGCCAGAACCCCGACGACCTTGTCGCCGACCGGCAGTGGCGCCAGCAGGATGGGACCGACGTGTTGGTCTTGGAGGACCTGTCGATTGCCATCGGGGATGGCGGAGTGTCGGGCTGCGTTGATGTGGCGGGGCTCCGCCGAGTCGAACACCTCCGCGACCGCACCAACGCTCGATCGGAACTGCATTCGGGCCCTGACCGAGGCTGGCACCCCGGCCGAGGCCTCGATGGCCAGTTCGTCGCTGTTGCCTGTCGGCGTCAGGATGACGGCTCCTGCTCCGTTGAGCAGCTCGATCGCTGCTTTGCAGATCAGGGTCAACCCGTCTGTTCGTGATGCGCCCTGGAGCATATTGAGCCGAACCGTTGAGAGCGCGCCGGTGAGCGCTTCCTGCCGGCTGCGGGCCAAGCTCGCCTCGATCTCGGCGGTCACGTCGACGACGTGGATGATGAGCTTGTCCTGATCACCGTCGGGATCGAGGGCACTGGCGTGGCGTTGCAGCCAGATCTCCGCACCATCGGAACGGGTTCCGCGGATGAGTCGTTCGTACTCCACGTCGCGACCGGCAGCTACCGCCGACGCAACCGAGGCGTCCGGCAGCACGTTGTCAGGGTGAATGAGATCGGAGGCAGGCCGGCCGATCAGCTCCTCACGGGTGTAACCGAACAGGTCGGCCAACGCCTGGTTGACGTCGATCATCACCCGCTGATCGGGAGGGCGAGCTTCGACGATCGTCATCGGGACCGGGCCCTCATCGAATGCAGCCCGAAAACGGGCCTCGCTGGCGCGGACGGCCGCTTCGCTTGCCACCTGATCGCCGATGTCGCGAACAAGGGCCATGATCGGGCGGGTCCCCCCCTCGCGCCCCGCTGCCGGCCAGTCGATCTGCACCTCGACCGGAACCGTGCTGCCGTCCTTGCGGTGACCCTCGGTTCGGAGCCGAGCGCTCTGTTCGGGAGCAAGCGCCAACCGCCCGAGCACCGCATGGATCTCATCAGGCGAAAGCGCGGGAGCAAGGTCGGCGGGGCTCATCCCAGCCAGGAGCTCCTCGCGGGAGTAGCCGTGCATATCGACCGCGCCCTGGTTGACATGGATGAACGCCAGGGTCTCCTCGTCGCACATGAAGACGGCGTCGCTCACCGAGTCGATGCTGTGCTCGATCAGGCGGGCCTGTTCCTGAGCCGCTACCCGCTCTGAGATATCACGGACCACGATCACCAGCACTCGCTGTTGATCCTTGTCCAACTCCGGATACTCGATCACTGCCTCGACCGGGAAGTCGATCCCCGACTTCGGTCGCAACACGGTCTCGAACCGCAGTTGGGTCGTCGACCCGTCGAGTATCGGTGCCAACAGGGCTTTGAGCTCTGCGGCGGTGAAGTCGGCCGCGAAATGCAGCGGCGTCATCCCATCGAGGAGCTCGTCGGCATTGAACCCGCACTGCACCGTCGCACCATGATTGACATAGACGAAACGCATGGTTTCGGGGTCGACCATGTACACCCCGTCCGCGATCGAGTCGATGCCCCGCCGCAGCTGCCACGCCGCCGCCTCGCTCGCCTTGCGGGCCGACACATCCCGTACCGCCGCGATCACCCGCAACCGACCGCCGACGATCAGTGGGCTGAGGCTGATCTCGACCGGTAGAGCTGTCCCGTCCGCCCGGCGGGCCCACAGATCCATCCCGCTGCCCATGGCTCGCACCTCGGGCGACACCCGGTACCGAGTCCGGTGGGCCCGGTGGACAGCGGCCGCCTTCTCGGGGAGGAGGACCTCGACCGGGCGGCCCAACAACTCGCCCCGGTCATAGCCGAACAGGACCTCGCTCTGATGATTGACGAGCTCGATGATCCCGTCCTCACCGACCATGACCAACGCGTCCGGAGCTGCATCGACCATGGCCCGGGCCATGTCATCACTGGCCGCCAAGTCGGGGAGCGGTCGAGAGGTGTGCTCCATCGGTGACCGCCCGGTGGAGGCGCCTTCGTCGCTCACAACGTGTCCCCCTCAACGAGTCGTATGCACCTGGTTCTCACCGCCCAAGACCAACCCATTGTCACGCCACGACCTTGACATGTCCACACCTGAACCTGGTGGTGCGTCGCAACCTTCGTGTCCAGACAACCGCGACCGCGACGAACCCGAGACCCGTGCTCCACTCATAAGAGGCGATACCGCCTCAGAGAGTCTCTGCGACTGCTTGTCGCACCTGAGGGCGCTGGCGCAGCAGTCGCACGAGAGCAGTCGCCGTGATCGCCCCATGCGCTGCTCGGCGCCGGTGAGCGGGTGACGGTCAACCGGGGAGTCGGGTGTCGCGACGCTACCGGCCATCGCAGGGTCAGCTTCCTCGAACTGTTCTACGACCTGGTCTACGTGGTCGTGATCGCGCAGGCAGCTCATCATCTCGCGGAGCACATCACCTGGCGGGGCGTCGCTGAGTTCGGCGTCGTGTTCGGCATGATCTGGTTGGCCTGGATGAACGGCACCGTCTACTAGGACCTCCACGGACGCGAGGACGGCCGTACGCGCACGTTCGTCTTACTTCAGATGGGGTTGCTTGCGTTGCTCGCCGTGTTCACCGGCGACGCCGTCGGCGACGACGGGCCGGCCTTTGCTGCGGTGTATGCGATGTACTTCGTCGTGTTCACCTGGCTGTGGTACTCGGTGCAACGCGTCGACGACGAATGCTTCTTGACCATCACCAGGCAGTACCTGTTCGGCATGATCTTGTCGACGATTGTCATCGCCGTCAGCGCATTCGTGAACGACGAGGTGCGTCTGATCATCTGGGCCCTGTTCGTCGTCGGCTGGGTCGCCGGCAATATTGCGGTTGACAACGTCCGTGGTGGGTTTGCAGGACTCGGCGTCAACGTGACCGAATCGATGATCGAACGTGCTGGCCTGTTCACCATCATCGTTCTCGGAGAGGTCGTCGTGGGCGTGGTCACCGGCATCTCCGACGCCGAACGAACCACGATCGTGATCGCTACCGGCATCATCGGACTGGTCATCGGGTTCGCCTTCTGGTGGACGTACTTCGACTTCGTCGGCGGCCGCGCCGTCCGGGTCGGAAGAGGCCAGAACACCCAATGGATGATGGGCCATCTCCCGGCCACCATGGCCATCGCTGCGAGCGGCGCCGCCATGGTGAGCCTCATCGAGCACGCAACCGATGACCAGACGCCGACACCGACCGCATGGCTGCTGTCCGGATCGGTCGCGCTGGGACTGGTCGCGCTCGCGGTGATCACCCCAACCCTCAGCGACGGACAACGGCTCCCAGAGGTCTACCGACCCCTGAGGGTCGCGCTTGGTCTCGCAATCGTGTCGATCGGTATCGGCGCTCTGCGCCCGGCACCGTGGGTCCTCGCACTGCTCCTCGTCGCGGTCCTGTCCGCGCTGTGGTTCTCTGCGATCACCCTGTGGATCAAGCGAACAGACGCCGATGAACGCATCCCCAGCCTCGACTGATGTTCGGCGCGGAGCGCCTCACCCCGAGTATTGCCTCACTTCCATGCCGATTGGGTGAACGAGAGCTTCGGGGACCGAGGACTCTATTGGGCGCCCGGTTGGGGCTGCCAGCGTGAGGCCATGGAACTCCACGCGGTGCCCATCGATCTGCCATCGTCCTCCAACGTGATCATCGGCCAGGCCCACTTCATCAAGACGATTGTCGACCTGCACGAGACGCTCGCCATGGCCTCGCCGGTGCTCCGATTCGGCGCCGCCTTTTGCGAGGCATCGGGCCCCTGTCTGGTCCGACGTTCCGGGAACGATGCCGAGCTGACCGAGGCCGCCGTGCAGGCTGCGACCGACATTGGCGCGGGGCACTCCTTCGTTGTCTTCTTGCGGGACGGGTTCCCGGTCAATGTGCTGAATCAGCTGAAGGCAATCCCCGAGGTCTGCCGGATCATCTGCGCCACTGCGAATCCGCTCGAGGTCCTGGTTGCCGCGACGGAAGCCGGCCGGGGCATCGTGGGCGTCGTGGACGGAGCACCGCCGCGGGCTGTCGAAGCCGAGAGCGACGTCGAGGCTCGGCTCGACCTCCTCCGGCAGATCGGCTATCGGGTCTGATCCGTTCTCGGCGGCCCATTGGCGACATCGTCCCCAGGTGGTGACCTCGGCCTCTACTGAACCCACCGACACGGTCCCGCGGGACCGCTTTGTCGTAGCCAGCGAGGGCGCGGCTTCCTTCTCCTGAGATCGTGCGCGAGGCTTGGGGACGTGAGCCGCAGGTACGACCGCAACCCTGACCTTCACGGTCAAGACATGCCATGACGGTCTACGACGAGGCTTTCGAGTGGTACGCCAGCCACTGGGATCCGACGATGGCCGTCGGCGATTGGTGGGCCGAGATCGCCGAGTCCGGTTGGGGATATCCGTTCTGGCCTGTCGGGCGGTTCGGGCGGGGGCTGAGCCACGCGCAGGCGCTGGAAGCCGACCGCGCACGCGACGACGTCGCGGCGTTCGGCCCGCCGAGCGGTATCGGGGTCACGCTGGTAGCCCCGACGCTGTTCGAGCACGGGCCGGACCAGCTCCTCGACCGCTACCTCGACAAGATCGTCTCGGGCGAGGAGCTGTGGTGCCAGCTCTTCTCCGAACCGGGCGCAGGGTCCGACCTGGCCGGGCTGCGCACCGCCGCGGTCAGCGACGGCGACGAATGGATCGTCAACGGGCAGAAGGTGTGGACCACCGGCGCCCATGCCGCCCACCGGGCCGTGCTCATGGCTCGCACCAACCCCGAGGTCCCCAAGCATCGGGGCATCTCCTTCTTCTGCATGGACCTCGACCAGGAAGGCGTGGAGGTCCGTCCGTTGAGGGACATGACCGGCGACTGCGAGTTCAACGAGGTGTTCCTCGACGACGCCCGGGTTGCTGCCGACGACGCCATCGGCGGGTTGCACAACGGCTGGCGGCCGGCGATGACGATGCTGGCCGTCGAGCGCGACCTCGATGCTGTCGGCCACGACGGCGGCGGCGACGTGGTCAACGCCGTCGATCTCACGACACCGGTCGGCCAGGTGCAGGCCGAGCAGCAGCGTGGCGCCGACATCTCGGGTTTCAGCTACACGACCGGTTCGGTGAAGGACCAGGTCGTTGCCGATCTCCTCGCCGCCGTCGACCGGAGCGACCCGGTGCTCCGGCAAGCCATGGCCGCCGCCCGGATCGAGCGCGAGGTGCTCGACTGGAACGGCGCCCGCCAAGTGAACCCGTCGCTCGGCAAGCTGGCGAACTCGGCGTTGTGTCGCAGCTTGCGCGATCTCGGGTTCCGGGGTCGTCAGATGGAGGCCCAACTCGGTCGGGCCGACGCTCCCGACGGCGGACGCTTCCTGAAGACGGCTCTGTTCACCCAGGGCATGTCCATCGCCGGCGGCACCGACGAGATCCAGCGCAACCTCCTCGGCGAGCGGCAGCTCGGTCTGCCGAAGGAGCCCGACCCGACCAAGGGCACGGCGTTCAAGGATCTCCCTACCTGACATCTTTCGGCCCGGATCGATCGGCGCCTAGGTTTCGGGAATGCCGTACACGCCAGAACAGCTCTCCGACCTCCAGGACATCACCGACGTGCTCCACGCCTACTGCCGCGCTGTCGACGACAACCGACCCGGCGACGTGATCGAGCTGTTCACCGACGACTGCACCTACGAGTACGGGGGCGACCCAGGCTCGTTCGCCACCAAGGAGCACGCCTACAAGTTCTTCCGCGCCGGGACCGACAAGATCTACAAGCGCTCGGCCCACTATCTCAGCAACGTCGAGGTGACCTTCACCGGTCCCGACACCGCCGACAGCGTCTCCTACGTCAACGCCTGGCACGAGTTTCACGACGACATCGCCAACGCCTGGATCTTCGCCCGCTACGTCGACGAGGTCGTCCGCACCAAGGCTGGATGGCGGATCCGCAAGCGGCGGGTCGACACGATGGGGCACGAGCAGTGGCCCAACCCCGTCAAGTACATGGACCGCAACGTCCTCCCACCTCGCCAGTAGCCTTGCCTGGCCGCCAGCGGCCGGAACCTGCTACCCGGCACGGGGTCAGGTACCGACCAACCAGGCCGAGGCGTCGTTGCTCAAGATCGTCCTGATCTCGCGATCGGTGAACGGATACCGCGCCAACGTGTCGAGGGCTTCTCGCGGTGTCTCCGCCGGAGCAATCGACAGGTAGTCAGAACCGAAGAAGACTCGCTCGATGCCCCACTTCCTGAGGCGCCAGACGATCAGCTCGCGCTGCGATCGCGGCGCGTCGCGGTAGAAGCTGAGGCAGGAGCTGACGTCGGTGTAGAGGTTGTCGAGGCTGATCAGCGGCGGAGTCGCAGCGGCCGGTATGAGGTACTGCTCGATCTCGTAGTCGGCGTCTCCCCCGCAGTGGGCGATCACCAGCCGCACATCGGGATGGGATCCGATCACGGCCAGTGCGCTGAGGAGGCTGTCGTCGTCGAGTGGGGCGGCGGCAACGTGCATCAGCACCGGCGCGTCGTGGCGGCCGGCACTGTCGAGAACCGCTGAGATGGCGGCGGCGTGCTCCGCGTTCTCCCAGTCCAACCCGGACCCGCCGACGATGTTGAGCTTGATGCCGACCATCTCCGGCAGCGCCAGACAGCGGTCGATCTCGCTCACCGCGCTGTCGTAGCCCGGGTTGATCCCGCAGAAACCGATCAGTCGATCCGGGGCCTCGGCGACGATCGATGCCGTGAAGTCGTTCTCCGGCGCCATGTTCGAGTCATCGGGCAGATCGAAGTACCCGAGCGAGAGGACGACCGCTTTGTCGACGTTCGCCTCGTCGAGACGTTCGAGGAGATCCTCGGCGGTCGATCCTGGCACGCCACCCCCGGTCAGGCCGTCGGCCAGAGCCTGACTGATGACGTGCGTGTGGACATCGATAGCAGCACCGCGGGCCGGGCGTCTTGACGAGGCCGGTGCGTCCGCCGACTGGCCCGCCGCCGTTGTCCGCTCTTCCCGGTCGCCTGCCGCGAGCATCACTGCCAAGACGCTCAGCAGGCCGACCATCGCAACGCCCAGGATCACCCGCGATCTCGATGCCATGTCGGTCCCCCTCGTTGTGTGGGCCGCATTGGCGCAGGCCCGGTGGCGAACCTATGACGAGCACCGCCCTGTCGGTTAGAGCCCAAGGTCCTGGCGGGGCTCCCGATCGGTGACAAACCGGTTCGCGCTGGTCCCTCAGCCCAGGCGATCCCGCCAAGGGCTTCCCTCTTTGGGATAGGGGTACTGCAGGTAGTACTCCGACTTCATCGCCACGTAGCCATTGGCCTCTTCGAACGCCTCGACCACCGAGGGGGGCAGCGGCCCGTTCTTCGACGCGGTCATGATCGGCTCGAGCTGTTCGAGCCGCGAGACGCCGATCAGGATCGCGTCGCCGAGCGAGCCATCCACCGCCGAGTGGTGTTGGGTCCAGCGCACGGCCGCTTCGAGGGTGGAGATCTCGGCGTCGCTGGCCGCGGCACTGATCGCGTCGAGCGCCGCGAACATCTCGTCGCGGTGCAGGTATCGCTCCTGGTACTGCCTGACCCGCCGCCGCTGGGCGAACCGGTCGACACCACGGACCGGATCGACACCCTTGGAGTACTTGCCGGTGAGGAAGCCGCTCGCCAACGACCCGTGGGTGTAATACCGGATCCCGTAGTTCCTGAGTACCGGAAGCAGCTCGTACTCGGCGGTGCGATTCAACGCGTTGTACACGCCCTGGTACACGGTGGGCCGGACCAACCCCTTGCGCTGGCAGTACTGGCAGATCTCCACGACTTGCCACGCCGGGAAGTTCGACAACCCGAGCTCCTCGAACTGCCCGGCGGCGTGGCAGTCGTTCAGTTCGGCCAGGGTGTCCTCGAGTGGGATCTCGGTCGACGGCATGTGGATGTAGTAGATCGACACCGAGTCCCGGCCGAGTGCGATCAACGACTCCTCCAGCTGAGCGGCCGGTCCACCGTCGAGGCTGGGGTGGTACTTGGTCCCGACCCGGATGCGGCGGCCGGCCGGAACCCGCCCGATGACCGCTTCACAGTTGCCGTTCTGGTAGACGCGAGAGGTGTCCAACTCTTCGCCTCCGAGCTCGGCGAACGCGTGTAGCAATACGTCGCACGACTCGTCACTGGCCAGGGGATGATCGCGCGTGGACTCCTTGGGCTTGCCGAAGGCCACCGCGCCGAGCACGACCGGCGCCGACCGCTCTCTCGTGATGAGCTCGTCCATCAGTGCGACAGCTCGCGTTCGGGGGAGCCGAGCCCGGGGAAGCCGGCATAGGCGACGCCGGTGACCTGGCGGGTGTGGTTTGACTGGATGCCGCCGAACGCGATCCCGGTTTTGCAGTCCTCGCGTTTGGCCCAGATCTCGACCTTGCCGCCGAGGTCGTCGCTGAGGCGTGGCAGGGGGCGGATCGGCGAGGGCCCGAAAAGGAGCGGTTCGCGCCGGAAGTCGTCGAGGCTCATGCAGCGAAGCGCAGCACACCACCCGGCGGCCAGCAACTCGCCGCCGGTCCCGATCGGACCTGGGTTCGCGGGCTAAGAGAACTCCGACACTTCGGGCGGAGGCTCGAGGCGTGCGGGGTCGGGTGGACTCATGAAGCCGACTGCGACCGGTCCAGGCGCCTCGACCACGGCGTAGCGTGAGCCCCAGAACGCATCGTAGGGGGCGCGGAGGCCGGAGGCACCAAGTCGAAGTGCCTCGTCGTAGGCACCGTCCACCCCGTCCCGCTCGTCCGTGCGGAGGTTGACCACCACACCGGCGAAGCCATCGGGCAGACCGCCCCAGTGCTCGGCGAACACCGAGCTGTCGAGCTCGGCGTCGAAGTCGGTTCGGTCGGCAGGAAGGCCGCGGTGGTGAGGTGCCCACTCGGGTGGCACGTCCTCGAGGGCGAGCCCGAGCGCTTGGAGGAACTCGGTCGTCGCACCGACGTCGGCGATCACGATGTTGATGGCGTCGAATCGCAGGCCAGCCACGCCGGGGACCCTAGCACGTACCCTACTGTCGGGCGGGGGGGTGGCTCGGCGTTGATAGCGTCGGCGCCGGGACCTACGCTCGGTCCATGCGTGAGGCGATGGACATGGCCGAGCTTCGCCGTGGCGTCGAGGAGATCGACCTGGTCGACACTCTCGCCGACTACGAAGTCGACATCGACCAGATCATGGCGGCGCTCGAGCTGGACCGCGTCGAAGACGCCAAGGCCGCCATCACCGAGGTCCTCCGTGCCCTTCGGGCCATCTCGGAGGCCGGCTTCCCGATCGGAGCCGAGGCCGACCTCGCAGACTTGGTCGGCTTCACCGACGACGCCTGACCGAGCGGACAGCCTAGGAGGCGGCGGTGACGCTGAAGGTGTGGGCCTCGATGACCGCACGACCCTCGGCGATGTGGGACAGGAACCGTCGGGTCGACTCGTGGTCGTCCCAGCTTGGGTCGTCACGGCACGCGAGATAGTCCGACTCCGACTCCCATTGGAGGTACTGGATCAGTCGGGTCTGGTCGTCGCTCACGTGCAGGGCGCCGCCGAGGTAGCCCGGGTAGTGCGGGAAGAGCTGCTCGACTCCGGCTCTGGCGTGCTCGATCAGGTCGGCGAGGACGGTCGGCGCAGCGTCGACGGTGACGATCACGGTGCACACCGATCGGTCGGCAGGGATGGACAGCACGGTCGGCCGTCGTCGCCCGGTTACGCCTACTCGGTGAGGGCGGCTTCGGACTCGGGGTCGCCGGCGAGTCGAGTGTGCCACATGACTCGTGGCTGATCCATCGGCCACGGCGTGGCTTGGTGCATCAACCGGCGGTTGTCCCACAGCACCACATCGCCGGGAGTCCACTGGTGGTGGTAGGTGCGGGGCGGTTGGCAGGCAAGCTCGGTGAGCTGACCCAACAGTTGCTCCGACTCTTCCGACGTCAACCCGACGATGTCGTAAGCGTGCCGGCCGATCAGGAGGTTCTTGCGGCCGGTCTCGGGGTGGACCTTGACCAGCGGGCGGATCGAGACCGGCCCGTCGTGGAAGCCGTAGCCCCCGTACGACGACTCGGACTCGTCGTCGGCCGTCACCTTGCCGTCGGTCGACGGTCTGGCGGCGTGGCCGACCTTGGCCTGCGAGTGGTACAGCGAGTGGTGGGCTCGGAGGCCCTCGATGCGGTCCCGGGTCTCGTCGTCGAGCGCGTCGTAGGCGGACCGCATGTCGGCGAACCCCGTGGCGCCGCCGGTCTCCGGGACGATCTCCGCCGAGAACACCGCGCCCTTGGCCTGCACCGGCATGTAGGTGCTGTCGTGATGCCAGCCCATGTTGCCGTGATGGACCTTCATCATGTCGTCGGTGCCGTCGTCTGGGCGCAATGAGCCGTCGGCCTTGAGGTTGCTCAGCTCGGCCAGCTCGATCTCGAGATCGCCGAAGCGGCGGGCGAACGCGACCTGCTCGGTGTGGCTGAGGTGCTGATCGGTGAAGACGAGCAGGCCGTGGTCGAGCCAGCGCTCGTGGAGCTCGGCGAACGCATCGTCGTCGATGTCGGCCAGCTTGACCCCGCCGACGCGGGCGCCGAAGTCGGCGTCGAGCGGCTCGAACGTCATCGCCCCCATGTGGTCCCCTTCGCTCTTGGTTCTTGGGTCCACTGTACGTCGGTGTGTCATCATCGGGCCAAGGAGGCAGCGATGATCAGCGCCATGCCACGAATCGCCATCGCCGTGCACGACTTCGCTGGGGCGGTGAGCACCTTCCGCCACGAGTTCGGGATGCCGGTGGTCGACTTCTCCGAGCGGACCGTCCCGTCCCTCGGCGCCCATGTCGGGATGTGCGTGCCCGACGGAGGGAGCAACATCGAGCTCATGGCCCCGGCCGATCCCGAGCTGCCCCTGAGCCAGGCGCTTCAGAAGTTCCTCGATCGGAGGGGCGAGGGACTGTATGCCCTCATGCTCGAGGCCCCCGATCCCCAGGCCGAGGCCGAGGATCTGCTGGAGCGGGGGGTGAAGGTGTTGCCGCTCATGGAGGGAGCGGGGGGACGCGACATTCACCCCACCGCGACCCACGGCGTGCTGATCCGGGTCTACCCGAACGACTCGGCCCCGACGGGGAGCGGCCACCGAAGTGCGGAGCCCCACCTGTCGGGCATCACCCGAGCGATCGTGGCCACGAACGACGCCGCGGTGGCCGCCGACGCCTACGCGGGAGGCCTCGGTCTCGACGTCGACCCGCTCACGAACGACGACGACCGCGGCGTGCAATCGGTGCTGGTCCGCCCGCCGAAGGGCGGGGTCATCGAGCTCGTGTCCCCGACCGACCCCACCCGGCCGCTCGCCGGCGAGATCGCCCGGTTCCTCGATCGGACCGGCGAGGGGATGTTCGCCCTCGTGCTTCGGGCCGACCAACCTCGGGCGGCGGCCGCACAACTGGAGGAGCGAGGCCTAGCCGCAGCCGGACCGAGCGGTTGTGGGGTCGCGGCGTTCGGGACCCGCCTGCTGATCGAGTAGCACCGGGGTACCCGTCGAGCCGAGGGGACCGGGCGGTGGCCGGGCGTCAGCCGATCCCGGTCGACTTCAGGTGTCGGGATGCCAGAGGGGCTCGTCGATCTCGAAGCCGACGTCGGTCCCCCACGTGTTCCGGTAGGCGACCTCGTGGGCCGGCTTGCGCTTGGCCACCCCCCAGGGACCGGTGGGGTAGCCCATCGGTACGCAGGCGGCCATCTTCCAACCCTCATCGCCCGGCACGCCGAGCAGGTCGGGCACCGCGTCGCCCTTGAACGCGAGGACGGTGGTGAGCGACGAGCCGACACCTTCGGCCCGGGCCGCCAGCTGGGCGCTCCAGATCGAGGGAAAGATCGATCCGCCGCTCGTGTCGCCACGCTGGAAGGCGAAGAGGAGGAGCGGATAGTCGGCGAAGTGGTCGGCCGCGTGCTCGACGGAGGCGACCATGGCCAGCGTCGCCTTGCTGCCCGGGGCGTCGGGGTTGGCCCGGGCCTCGCTGACGCGATCGGCGTAGATCGTCTCCCACAGCCGGTCGATGCACTCCCGGTACAGCGGCCCGATCTTGGCCCGGAGGTCCGGGTCGTCGACCAGGAGGAACCGCCAGTTCTGGGTGTTGCCCCCCGACGGAGCTCGTACCGCCGCGTCGAGGATGCGGGCCTGGACCTCGGGTGGGATGGGGTCGGGTTTGACCCGGCGCATGGCCCGGGTCGTGTACAGGGCTTCGTAGATGTCCAAGGCAGCGATCATGCCATCTTTCGACCGACCGTGCCCGTCCGTGATTGACTGACGTCGACCCGAACGGACACATCGACCGGACACATCGACCGGACACACGGAGAGGGGAAGCGGTGGGGGAGCTCGACGGCAAGGTTGCGCTGGTGACCGGGGGTGCTCGGGGCCAAGGGGCAGCGGAGGCGGCGCTGTTCGCAGGCGAAGGCGCGACGGTGGTGATCACCGACGTGCTCGACGAACAAGGGGAGAAGACGGCGGGCGAGTTGGGCTGTGACTACCTGCACCTCGATGTGTCGTCGGAGACCGAATGGGAGTCGGTCGTCGCCGACGTGGTCGCCCGTCACGGACGCCTCGACGTCCTCATGAACAACGCCGGCATCTTCAAGCCGGCTCAGCTCCTGAATACCTCGACCGAGCTGTGGGATCGGACGGTGGCGATCAACCAGACCGGGGTCTTCCTCGGTATGCGTACGGCCGCTCGGGCGATGATCGACGCCGGCAACGGCGGCTCGATCATCAATACGTCTTCGATCGCCGGGCTCGAGGGCGGCTTCGGAGCCACGGCCTACGGTGCAACGAAGTGGGCGGTCACCGGCATGACGAAAACGGTTGCCAAAGAGCTCGGCAAGCACGGGATCCGGGCGAACTCGATCCACCCCGGAGCGATCGTCACCGACATGATCGCCGAGATGGTCGACGGCAAGGAGGAGCGGATGATCTCCCGCCAGCCGATCAAGCGTCTCGGGACGCCGAACGACATCGCCGAGATGGCCCTGTTCCTCGCCAGCGACCGCTCCAGCTACTGCACCGGTCAGGCCTTCACCGTCGACGGCGGTGTCCATGGCTGAGCCGTTCTTCGATCCCGAGGTCCGAGCCGCGCTCGAGGCCGGACCGTCGCTGGGTGTCGTGAACGCCGACAGCCTGGAGAAGGTGCGGGCCAACCGGCTCCTGCTGAACGAGCAGGTGCCGCTGTCTGACGACGTCACCAGAGTTGACCACGTGGTGCCGGGGCCCGATGGCGCTCCCGACATCCGGCTCCGGGTCCACCGATCCCGCCTGGCCGAGGGCGAGCTGCCCTGCTTGTACTGGATCCACGGCGGCGGGTACGTGTTGGGCTCGCCCGAGCAGGACGACCTGCGGTTCGATCGCTGGTGCCAGCGGTTCGGCCTGGTCGGCGTGGCCGTGCAGTACCGCTTGGCCCCGGAGCATCCGTACCCGGCGGCCATCGAGGACTGCTACGCCGGTCTCCGGTGGGTCAAGGCCCACGGCGCCGATCTCGGCATCGACACGACGCGGATCGGGATCGGCGGTCCGAGTGGTGGGGGTGGGCTGGCGGCGGCGCTGGCCCTCGTCGTAAGGGATCGAGCTGAGCTGGAGATCGCCTACCAGCTGCTGATCTACCCCATGATCGACGACACCCGGACCAGCGTGACGGCCAACTTCGACGTTCCGGTCTGGAGCCCGGAGTCGAACGAGTTCGGCTGGTCGTCGTACCTCGGGGATCTGTTCGGTACGGCCGACGTCCCCGCCCACGCCGCCCCGGCACGGGCCGCCGACCTATCGGATCTGCCACCGACCTACATCATGGTCGGCACGCTCGACGGCTTCGCCGACGAAGACATCGACTACGCCCAGCGGCTCAACCACGCCGGCGTGCCGGTCGAGCTCCACGTCTACCCCGGCGCACCGCACGGCTTCGAGGGGTTCGCCCCCGAGGCCGAGGTGTCCCGCCAGGCTCGGCGGGACATCAACAACTGGCTGGCGGCCCGGCTCGGCCCGTAGGTACTGGGAACGTGGCGGGCTGGCATAACACGACGGCCCGGATCATGGTCGGGGGCCTCGTCGCTGCAGCTGGATGTAGAGGCGCTGAGCTCGAACGCCGAGCCGTTCGAGCTTGCCGTTTCGAGGAGGGGCCAAACCGAGCTGGCGGGCTATGAGGGAGTAGTTGTACACGGCGCGGTATCGCCAGATCAGACCGTGTCTGAACTGCCAGACGTCGATGCCCTCGAGGTCGATTGGCCGACCGGTCGGGGCGTATCCGGGGGGATCGAACGACCCCGTGTTGGTGCCTGTCATTCGCCACGGAACGTACGCGGTGAGTTGGTCGTCGGCGATGGCCCACGGCGCCGGGGCAAGGAACTGGTAGTCGGGGAAGGCGGCGATCGTCGTTGCAACGAGATCGGCCACGGCCGCAGGACCGGCTGCCGGCGCCGGCAAGGCGGGTGAGTCCCAGATGACGTCTTCGGTGGCGCAGGCTGCCACGTCCTGCGGTGCGTGCGAGTTCCAGGCGTCGAAGTAGCGCCGACAGAACGCCGCGAGCGCAGTCGGCTCGATCGGCTCGGCCGCGGGGTCAGACCGAGGCTCCAACGGTGCCCTCGTCTGGATCTGTGGCCTGCGGCGTCCCCGGCGCCGTTGGCCCGGGCTCACGGTAGTCGTCAACGACGGCGGGTAGTCGTTCCCGTCGAGCCACGGCCCTGCTGGCGATGCGGGTCCAGATCCGGCTCGTCACCAACATGGCCGCACAGGCGACCGAGCGCAGTCCACTCGTCGGGTCGAGCTTCGCGTACAGGGAGTTGGTGATGACCCCGGTGCCGGCGTAGAGCGTGACGGCCCACCGCAGCCCGAGCCGTTGGCGCACCCTTGGCTCGTACAGAAAGGACTCGATGGCACGCTCGATGGCTTCGACCGTTGCCGGTGCGGTATTCCGGTACGCCCAGGCGTGACGTCGCTTGAGCCCATCGTCGTCGAGCGCCTGCGAGACCGTTCGGGCTGCTTGCTCCGCGTGACGCAATGCCGATGTCACACCGTTGGAGGTGAGGGGGTCGACCATGGCCGAGGCATCTCCGACGAGCAGCCAGTTCGGACCGACTGGGCGCCGATACCGGTAGGGGGTGTAGGTGGTGGCGAGAAGCTCGACGTCGGGATGCCGATCGACGACACGCTGCAGCCGGGGGATCGTGGCGAGCTGGCGGGCGAAGATCCGTTGCGGCTGAAGTCCGCGACGCCGCATGGTGCTCATGCTGGCCGCCGACATGACCACACCGACGCTCACCTCGGAGCCGTTGAGAGGGATCTCCCAAGCCCAGCTGAGGTCGTCGTTGGTGGGGTCGGGGAAGTAGAGGTTCGTCGCGTGATTCTCTGGTGGTTCACCGTAGCGACCCCAGCCAGCCGCTCGTGGTTGACCCAACACGGCCATGTCGAGACCGAGCGCTCGACCGAAGAGCCGACGAGTGTGACCGGTGGCGTCGATGTACCAGCTCGCTCTGATGCGAGTTCGGCGGTCGGTCGCGAGGCCCGTGATCACGTCGTGGTCGTGCTCGACCTTCGAAACTCGTTCCGGGAGGATCTCGACGCCGGCCTCGATCGCCAGGCCCACGACGTGGTGATCGAGTTCGGCCCGGTCGGTGTGAAAGGTGATTCGGGAGCACCAGATCGGCGGCCGGGCGAACCACGCCGGCGGCCACACGGTGAACTGCTCGTTGTCGCCGACTATCCGCACCGCACGCTTGGGGAACAGGTGTCGTCGATCACGACCCTGGTCGATGTCGATGTCGACACCGAGGCCCGCCAACAGCTGCGGCGCCGAGAACTCCAGCGACTCACCGACCGCCGGACGCGGCCAGCCCCGGGCTTCGATACACACCACCCGCCTCCCGCGCCGCCCGAGATGCACGGCTGTCGCCAGCCCGGCGAGGCCGCCGCCGATCACAGCGACATCGACCTCCAGCTCGTTGCACTGATCCGGAGGCATCCGTTCACCCATCCCTGTCAGCGACTGCGTAGGTGAGCCACCGCTTCGTGTCGTAGTCGTAGAGCTTGCAGTGTGAGAGAACGTCGCGAAACCGCTTCCGAGACCAGTCGTAGGAAACGACCCGATCGCCGAACAGGTCGACGAGGTGCTGCTGTGCGCCCTTGAGCTCCCGAAGCGGCACTCCGGGATCGACATGGTGTGCGGTGTGGTTCATGATCCGTCGCGGCAGCAACGTTTGGCGCAGGGGCACGAAGCGCTGACCGGCGGCTCCTTCGAGCTGGACCTGGTGTCGCGACCACTCGGCCGGGTCGTCGTACCACACGATGTCGGGGTGCGTGTGGTTGAGGTAGATAACGAACCCGATCAGCCACTGCGCCCCCAGGAGCGGCACGACGAGCGACACGAAGACAAACGACGCCCAGAACCGTGGATCACCGGCGCGGTCTGGGTCGATCGTCGCCACGAAACCCCACGCCGACATCCCGAGCGCGACCAGCAGCCCATAGAACAGCACCGTGTCGGCCAGCAAGCGCTTGCCGTGTCTCGCCCTCTGAGCCCGCCCGGGCCACAACATCCGTGGCGCCCAGATCTCGATCGCATAGTGCAGCCCGAGACCGAGGCCGGACGGGTGTCGGTAGAGCCGGTGCAACGCCCGTCGCCACCGCGGTAGCGCCCGGTACTCGGCTACCGTGAGCGGCGTCCACACGTAGTCGCGGCCCCGCAGGTTCGTGTAGCGATGATGGACGTCGTGGTTGGTGCGCCAGAGCCCGAAGACGTGCATCGACGGTATGAGTGCCAACCGGCCCGCAACCGCGTTGACCACGCGAGAGGTCGAGAAGCTGCCGTGGCCGGCATCGTGGCCAACGGTGAACAGCTGCCCAGCGGCGAATGTCAGCGGTACGACCATCACTGCCCGCACGAGTGCCCGCTCGGTCCACAATCCGACCGCGAGCGCCAGGAGCCAGAGCCCAAACGTCGCAACGAAGACGGCGAGGGGCCGCCCCCAGGACGACTCGTGCCACGATCGGAGATCGGGTCTGATCGCGCCCGACGCGGTCGTGGCTGTGGGAGAAGCCGCCAGCAGCGTCATGTCACCTCCGAGGAGGCGCCCGCTGCCACGCCGTTCACCCCTTGCCACCGAAAACCAGTGCTGGTCGTCACCCGCTGGTCGGTGGTCGGCTGAAGACGGTGGCGACGACGCCGGCGAGGCCTGTGAGCACTGCTGACCCCAGCGGCGCGAAGAGGGCGCCAAGGGGGATCCTGGCGGTGTACGGCATCCACGATCGATCGGCGGTGAGCGCAGACGACGGTTGAGGCCGAGCGCCGCTCTGATCAGTGGCCATGATTGACTTCCCGAGACGTGAGGATCCACCAACCACCCTGATGACGACCCGCGCCGCGCCCTAGAGGCGAACGTCACTGGGAGCCGACGAGCTCCCAACTCGGCGATGGGCACGAAGTCGTCTCCCGTCAGCCGCTCGACCGTGAGCTGGACGGGTCAGTGGTCCCGGTACTGGCGCGCCGGCCCGCCGGGAGGACCGTCAGCTGTGGCGGGCGATGAACGCTGCGGCGGCCGCGTTCCAGCCCGCCGGGTCGTGGGCGTTGACCGCGTGGGCCCCGTCGAGCTCGACCACCTCCAGGCCTGGTATGCGCCGGGCCTGGGGCAGCAGCCGGAGGAACCGCTCCTCGTCGATCCCGACGGTGAGCAGTGTCGGCCGGGAGACCTCGGTCACGCGGTCACCCAGCGGCAGGCGGGCATTGGTGATGAAGAGCGACTCAGCGATCCCGTGGGCCTCGTGCTCGTCGAACTCCACCGCCAGCCGGACCCTGGTCGCCTCGCCGATCCGCTTCGACCGTCCGGGGTTGACCCAGTGATCCCGCAGGATGCCGGTGCCCTCCCGCCGGAGTTGCTCGACGAGCGGGGTCACGGTCGTCCGGTGACGCTCCAGCCATCCGTCGGTCGGCGAGAAGGCCGATGAGCTGTTGGTGATGACCTGGGCCATGACCCGGTCGGGGTAGTGGAGGCCGTACCGGAGGGTGAGGGCGGCCCCCATCGACTGGCCGATGGTGATCCACCGCTCGACCCCGAGCTCGGCTCGCAGGTACTCGAACTCCTCGACGTAGCCGGCCGGCTCGTAGCGAGCGGGATCGGTCGGGCTGGGGGAGCGGCCGTGGCCCCACAGCTCGACGACGACCGGCCGGCACACCGCGGACAGGGCGGCGATGTTGTCGGACCAGTAAGACCGGCTGCCGATCGCGCCGTGCACGAGCAGCGCGTACGGCCCCCGTCCCTCGTGGACGACGACGTTGAGGTGCTCGCTGGCGATCGCCGATCTCCGATCAGTCGGCGATCGCGGTGAACGCCTGATCGGCGATGTCCCAGGTTCGCTTCAGGTCCTCGTCGGTGTGGGCCACCGACACGAAGTGGTTGTGATAGCTGAGCAGGTACGCCCCCCGCTCGACACAGGCCGCGATCCAGCGGGCGTGGAACTTGGCCCCGCCCTCCCCGGCGATCCGGTAGTAGGGCATGCCCGGCACGCCGGTCGCCCGAAGGTCGTGACCGTGCGACACGGCCACGTCGACCAGCCCAGCGTTGAGCCGCTCGCCGAGATCGGTGATCCGGTCGGCGGCGTCGGTGGCGACGAGCTCATCGAGCGTTGCGACAGCCGCCGCCATAGGGCCTGCGTTGAAGAACTGGGTTCCGGTGTAGAACACGTCGGTGGCGGCCGACTTCAGTGCGTCGCTCCCCGTTAGGGCGGCGATCGGGTGGCCGTTGCCCAGCGCCTTGCCGAAGCACATCAGGTCGGGTTGGAAGCCGTAGGCAGTGTGGGAGCCGCGGAGGTCGATACGAAACCCCGCCCGGACATCGTCGACGATCAGCACGACGCCCGCCTTCCGGCACATCGTCTCGACGGCCGACCAGTAGCCGTCGGCCGGTAGCTCGTTGTCGACGAAGACCGGGTGGTGGTACGGCGACGAGATGAAGCAGGCCACGTCGCCGTCGTGCTCGTCGAGGACTCGCTGGAGCGCGGCGGTGTCGTTCCACGGGACGCTGAGCACCAGTTCGTGGTCGAGGGGAGTCGAGCCGGGATTGCCCGGCGTCTGCATCCAGGCCGCCGCGCCGTGATAGCCGCCGTCGACCTTGACGACGTACTTCCGGCCCGTGGCCGCTCGCGCCACCATCACCGCCAGGGTCGTGCCGTCGGCACCGTTCTTGCCGAACAGCGCCCAGTCGGCACCGGTGATCTGGTCGACGAGCCGCTCGGCCAGCTCGACCAGGACCGGCGAGGCGAGGCTGACGGTGTTGCCGGCCGCCATCTGCTTGGCCGCCGCCCCGTCGACGGCCGGATGGTTGTAGCCGAGGATCATCGGACCGTAGGCGCACATCCAGTCGACGTAGTCGTTGCCGTCGATGTCGGTGAAGTGCGCCCCCTCGGCCCGCTCGAAGAAGACCGGCGAGGCGTCGGTGACCGCGTAGCCGTAGTGGCCGTGGATGCCCTTGGGAATGACCTTCTTCGCTCGCTCGTAGAGCGCCTGTGACTTGGTCGTGTCCACGTCAGTCCTCCTTCAGGGCCACGTAGCGGGAGATTACCGTGCGGGTCACCTGGGCCACCTCATCGTCGCCGAGGCCGTAGGCCCAGTCGGTGCAGCCGGTGGTGAAGACCTCGCCCCGTCCTCGCCGGTAGGAGCCGAGCACCGCGTTGCCGACGGCGAACCGGTCGCGGTTCTCCGGCGTGTCGGCACCACCGAGGCGCTCCGCCACCCAGTTCAGCTCGCCGATGTAGCTGTCGACCAGGCCGGGCGCCACCTCATGAGTCTGCCAGAGGTTGGCGGGGGCGGTGGCTAGGACCTCGAAGTCGGGCGGTGTACCCCCCGCACCGGTCGGAACCGGCCGTCCGTCGACGAGCTGCAGCTCGCACCCGTCACACTCGTAGCCGACGACCACCGGGTCGGCGCCGAGCAGATCACCCGTTCGGAGATCGAGCCCATCGAAGACCCAGTGATCGGGCCGCCACACGGTGTAACCACCCGAGCCCCTCGGCGAGTTGCGTACCCGGGCATAGCCACCGCGGGTGAAGCTGACGCCGGTCATCTCGTTCTCCGGTCGGCGGCACAGGGGATCGCTCCACATCGTCGACACGGTGTGCTCGGCGTCGGTTCCGACCACTGGATCTTGCTCGAAGTCGGTCTTGTAGCCGACGATCCGCTCGCCGTGGTCCTCGAACCGCACCTGCCAGAACGAGGTGTTCCCGGACAAGAAGACCGCGGCTCCGCCGTCGTCGACCCACCCCTCGACGGCGTCTCGCATCGAGGCCGACCAGTACTCGTCGTGGCCGACGCTGAGGTAGAGGGAGTACGGAGCCAGCAAGCCCGGCTCGGAGGCCAGGTCCAAGCTCGTGGCGTAGTCCAGTTGGAGACCCTGATCTTCGGCCCAACCGGCGAAGATCCGCTCCCAGTTGGCCCACCCGGCCGCCGCCGACCAGTACGAGTACGAGTCGAAGTAGTCCTGCACATCGGCCGCCGGGAGCTCAGCGAAGCAAGCGACCCGGTAGCGGTGCGGGTCCGGCTTGTCGAGGAAGCCTGCGGGAAGCGGCCGCAGTTGCGAGGTCACGTGACCGCCGGTGTAGAAGCTCGGCCCGCCCCAGTCGTTGTAGGCGGCCCAGGTGGAGGTCGAGAGGACGAGCAGCGAGTCGGCGGGCTCGGAGGCCTTCACCACGAAGAAGGCCTCGGCCGAATCACCCTCGATGGTCGAGAGCTCCACGAGGTAGAACCCGGAACGCCAGTCCGGTCCGATCTCGATGGTCAGGGTCGGGTCCCACCGACAGCCGTTGACCGCCACATCCTCGGGCACCGGCTGGGTCGGAGCGGCCACGTGCTCGTCGTGGTGGACGACCGTCGGTTCAGCGCCGATCCGTGAGATCACAATTTCGCAGGCGTCAGCATCGGAGCTGACCATGAGCTCGATCGGCTCCCCCGCCCGGCCGGATTGGGGCCAACAGTATCCAGCGATCATCAGGCGACTCTATGACCCCGCCCGATCGCCGGCCAGATCTCGTCGGTGGGCGTTCTCGGCAGCCGGGCGCGACAATCCAGGGGTGACCGACCTGCTCGACCGACACCATCAGGCCATGGGGCTCGGGGCGCCGTTGTTCTACGACGATCCCATCCAGCTCGTCCGCGGCGAGGGGGTCTGGCTCTACGACGCCGACGGTCGGCGCTATCTCGACCTGTACAACAACGTTCCTTCTGTCGGGCATGCCAACCCCCGGGTGGTGGAGGCAATCGCAGGCCAGGCCGCCACTCTGAACGTCCACAGCCGCTACCTCCACGAGGGTGTGGTCTCCTACGTCGAGCGCCTCGTCGGCCTGCACCACGATGGGCTCGAGTCGGCGGTGTTGGCCTGCAGCGGCACGGAGGCGGTCGAGGTGGCGCTCATGATCGCTCGGGGCGCCACCGGGAACCGCGGCGTGATCTGCACCGACGCCACCTACCACGGCAACAGCGCCCAGGTGGCCAGGCTCACTGCGCTCCCGGTGGGAACCCGGCGGACGGGCGTGCGGTCGATCTCGACGCCGCAGCGGTACCGACCGATCGAGCCCGGGCTGACCGAGGCGGAGCTGTGCGAGCGGCATCTCGCCCAGCTCGAACAGACGATCGCGGCGCTCGAGGCCGATGGTGAGCGGTTCGCCGGGATGATCATCTGCTCGATCCTGGCCAACGAAGGACTGCCGACCGCTCCGGCCGGCTGGTTCGAGCGGGCGGCCGAGATCGTGCACGACGCCGGCGGTCTGGTCATCGCCGACGAGGTCCAGGCCGGCTTCGCCCGCAGCGGCAGCTGGTGGGGCTACGAGACCAGCGGCTTCCGGCCCGACATCGTCTGCATGGGCAAGCCGATGGGCAACGGCATGCCGCTCTCCGGGGTGGTCGCCAGCCACGAGCTGGTCTCCGGCTTTCGCCACCGTCACCGCTACTTCAACACGTTCGCCGCCAGCCCGATGCAAGCAGCGGCCGGCATGGCCGTGATCGACGAGATCAGCGATCGCGAACTGGTGGTCCACGTGGCTGGCGTCGGCCAGCGGCTCCGGACTCGCCTCGAGGAGCTTCAGGCCGACCATCCAGAGATGGGCGACATCCGCGGCCACGGCTTGTTCATCGGGATCGACTGGGTGCGACCCGGTACCACCGAGCCCGATGTCGCCGGAGCCGCCGACGTGGTCGAGGGTCTCAAGCGACGAGGCGTCTTGATCGGCAAAGCTGGGCAACACCGCAACGTCGTGAAGATCCGACCTCCGCTCGTGTTCGACGAGGAGCACGCCGAGCTGTTCCTGTCGGCATTCGCCGAAACGGTTGCTGGTGCCCGAATCTGAACATCCCGCGACCGAACCTCGGTGCGGTGAGCGGCCGGGCCCCGAGGACTTCCTCGCGGCGGCCGCCCTGGCCGCTCGGCACTGGGGGTTCGAGCCGGCCTCGATGGAGATCCTGTCGATCAGCGAGAACGTCGTGTGCCAGGCGGCGCTCCCCGACGGGCGTCGGGTGGTTGTCCGTCTGCATCGGCCCGGCTACAACACGCTCGACGAGCTCCGCTCGGAGGTTCAGTGGGTGGAGTCGCTGGCGGCCTCGGGGGTGCCCGTCTCGCGGCCGGTGCCGGCGCTCGACGGCTCGCACTACGTGCCCGTCGAGGTGGGTGGCGAGCAGCGGTTCGTCGGCGTCGTCGACTGGGTCGATGGGCAACCGCTCGAAAGCGTCACCGACCTCGACCCCGACCTCGTGATCGAGCACTACGGCCAGATCGGCGAGCTCGCGGCCCGGATCAGGCAGCACAGCACGGTGTGGGAGCCCCCGACCGGTTTCGTACGCCGCCGGTGGGATGCGGACGGGCTGGTCGGGGACGACCCGTTGTGGGGCCGGTTCTGGGAGGTCGAGGGGCTCTCCGGCAGCCAGCTGGCGGTGTTCGTCGCCGCCAGGGCGGCGCTGCACCGCGACTTGAGCGCCCAGCCGACCGGCATCGACCGGTTCGGTCTCATTCACGCCGATCTGCATCTGCGGAACCTCATGGCCGACGGCGAACGGCTCACCGTGATCGACTTCGACGACGCCGGCTTCGGTTGGTATGCCTACGAGCTGGCGGTCGCCCTGCACCACGCGCTCGACGAGCCCTGGTACGGCGAGGCCCGAGAGGAGCTCTTCACCGGGTACCGCAGACGGCAACGGTTGGCCGAGGACGAGGTGCAGCTCGTCGATGCGTTCTTGTGCGTTCGCAGCCTCCTGGTCGTCGCCTGGCTCGCCGCCCGGCCCGAGCTGGGGATGCACGCCCACCTCGAGCTCGTCGCCGGCACAGCCGAGACGATGGCCAAGGCCTATCTCGACGGCGGGTCCTGACGCTGGGCCCGGGTCAGGAGCCCGGGTCGGCGATCGCCCGCGCCGCCTCTTCGATGATGCCGAGGGCGAGATCGAGGTCGGACTCGGAGGTCGTCAGCGGTGGGGAGAAGCGGACGGTGTCGCCGTGAGCGTCCTTGGCCAGCAGGCCCCGCCGGCTGAGCTCCTCGGCCAAGGCTCGCCCTGTGGCTCGTCCCGACTCCAGCTCGACGGCCCACCAGAGCCCGCGTCCTCGAACCTCGAGCACGCCGGGCAGCTCGGCGGCCACCAGCCGGTCGAGGGCGCGGGCGCCGAGGGCGGCCGAGCGGGCCTGGAGGTCCCCGGGTTCGAGCAGGCGAATCACTTCGCGACCGACGGCGGTGGCGAGCGGGTTGCCCCCGAAGGTGCTCCCGTGCTCGCCGGGGCGGATCACCTCCAGGATGTCCCAGTCGGCGACCACGGCCGACAGCGGCACGATCCCCCCTCCGAGCGCCTTGCCGAGCACGTACACGTCGGGCTCGACGCCTTCGTGGTCGGACGCGAACGTGTAGCCAGCCCGTCCGAGGCCGGACTGGATCTCATCGGCGATCAACAGGACACCGGCCTCGTCGCAGACCGCTCTCAGCGCCCGGAGGAACCCGGGCGGCGGCACGATCACCCCCGCCTCACCCTGGATCGGCTCGACGAGCACTGCCACCGTGTGCTCGGTGACGGCCGCCTCGACCGCTGCCGCGTCGCCGAAGGGAACGGAACGGAAGCCGGGTGTGTAGGGACCGAACCCGCACCGAGCCAGCGGGTCGTCGGAGAACGAGATGATCGTCGTCGTCCGACCGTGGAAGTTGTGCTCGAACACCACGATCTCGGCCTTGCCGGCCGCCACCCCCTTGCGCTCGTGGCCCCACTTGCGAGCGAGCTTGATCGCCGACTCGACGGCCTCGGCCCCGGTGTTCATCGGCAGCACGGCGTCCTTGGCGCACAAGCCTGCCAGTGCAGCGCAGAACTCATCGAGACGGTCGTCGCGGAACGCCCGACTGGTCAGCGTGAGCCGATCGAGCTGCCGGCGGGCGGCAGCCACGAGTCGTGGGTTGCGATGACCGAAGTTGAGCGCCGAGTAGGCCGATAGGCAGTCGAGGTAGCGGCGGCCCTCGGTATCGGTCACCCAGCTCCCCTCGCCGCTCGTGAGCGTGACGGGGAGCGGATCGTAGTTTCGGGCGGTGTGGCTCATGACGGCGCCCCCGGGTTCGGGAAGGTCGAGCGGGAGGGTGGTCACGGCCGGACCTCCGCTTCCTGGTCCTCTTCGTCTTCATCCGGTATGTCCTGTCACCGAGCATCCCACAAGGGACGAACGTCATGAACAGCGGGGAGGCATCGGCGGCGATCCGGTTCACCGACCTGACGTTGTGCCCTGGGCTGGTGGCGCTCGGTGTGGCACCCTTCCACCATGACCAACAGCGTTGCCTTGGGGTGAGCGCGATCGCCCGGGTCGCACCACGACGGCCAGAGCCACGGCCCCGATCGCTGTGGCGGCAGGTAGCAGTCCCCACCGAGCACGGTGGTTGGGGGCTCACGCTCGAGCCAGCGGTGCTCGGGCTGCTCCTGAGCTTCTCATGGGCTGGCGTCGCAATCGCGCTCGCTGCTCTGCTCACCTTCGTCCTCCGCACACCGGTCAAAGTGGTGCTCGTCGATCGCCGCCGCGGCCGCGCCGGCGATCGAACCCGCATGGCGGCGCGGATCGCCACCGCCGAGGCGTTGATCCTCGCTGGGCTGATCGTGTTCGCGGTCCGGTCGGCCGGTTTGGCCTGGGTGGCGTTCCCGACTGCTGCGCTGCCGCTCGTCGCAGTCGAGCTGTGGTTCGACGCTCGCAGCCGAAGCCGGCGACTGCTGCCGGAACTCGCCGGGGCCTGCGCCATGGCGTCGGTGGCGGCGTCGATCGTCGTCGCCGGGGGTGCAGCGGTCGGGCTCGCAATCGCGGCGTGGCTCCTGGCGACGGCCAGGGCGATCATGTCCATCGCGTTCGTCCGAACCCAGATCGACCGGCTCCACGGACGCTCGCGAGGTTGGCGGACCAGTGACCGGTTCCAGGCGGCGGGCGTCGCCGTGGGTTGGCTGGCCGTCGCCGCTGACGCCCGGCTCGCGGCCGGGGCCGGCGCGGTGTCGGCTCTCGGCGTGGTGCAGCTGTTGTGGGTCCGCCGCCAACCACCCAAGGCGAGCGTGCTCGGCGCCACCCAGATGGTCCTCGGGTTGGTCGTCGTGGTGATCGCTGCCGCTGGAGCTCACGTCATGTCGTGACGGACTCGGTCGACATGCGGGCCGTGTGGCGACGTCAGGTCTCGGCCGCATCACCGGCGCTGAACACGGCCCACCACAGCTCGGAGGCCGCCTCCCGACCGATGCGTTCCTCGAGGTCGGCGAACAGGGCGGCGAGGCGGCTGGGCGACCCAGCCGCCTCGGCGACCTCCGTTTCGAGTTGAGCCCGATCGGCCGCCATCGACACCATCGTACGATGCCCGCCAACGTCTCAGGGGCCTATATCGAGAGGATCGGTCAGCGGTCCGAGCCGGTCGGCGGTCCCGTCACCGTGGACGCCGGTCACGGCGCCACCGGTCGGCCAGGACGACGCCCAGTGCGGCGGGTACGGCGATGGCGACCGGCAGGATGCCTTGCGGGTTGAGGGTGCGGCGGTCGGCGACCGTGATCGTGGTCGCGCTCGATACCGCAACCGTGTGGTCGTCGGGCCGCAACGCCACCGCGTAGAGCACGAAGTCGCCTGGCGCGATCGGCTGGACGGCCCACCAGACCGTGGCCGCGCTCCCGCTGTGGAGCGAACCGACCGACTTGGAGAGCGTGGCGGTCCAGTCCTCGGGGTCGACCGAGCCGGCCGACCCGAGGCTCGTGATGTCGAGATGGGCGACCAGCCCCTCGATCGAATCCGGGGATGTGTTGGTGATGGTGACCGCGATGTCGACCTGCTCGCCCAGTTCGACGGTCACGGCCGCCGGCTCGACCGTAACCGCGACCGGCTGATCAGCGCTCTGAGCGAAGGCCGCCGTGGGCACCGCCAACATCCACAGAGCGGCGCCCACGGCGGCGGCCCGTCGTGCTCTGGCCCGCTTCATCGCGAGTCCCCCAGCTCGATCCTCCGAGACAGCCGGACGGCGACGGCGGTCAGCAGCACGGCGGCTACAGCGGGCGAGACCAGCAGGACCCACTGGCTCGCCCAGCTCCGCTGGTTGACGAGCACCTCCTGGGCCAGCCTCAACCCCGATGCGATCGGATTCACCTTGATCAGGATCGACCCGAGGACACCGTCAGCCCGGATGGCAGGGAGCTGGCTCGGGGCGGCGAGCAGCACCAGCGCGGCCAGCGACGCAGCGAGGCTGACCCGGGTCGACAAGGCGACGCTGCTGATGGCGAGACCAAGAGCGGTCAGCGCGGCGGCGACCAGCGAGCCGGCAACGACGAGCGTGATGAGGGCGTCGGCGGCCACGCCGGGACCTCGGGCCATCGTGACCACGAACGGCACGGCTACGACGAGCGCTGCGGCCCACATGCTCGTCGCCGCCAAGAGCTTCCCGACAACGAGGTCTCTCCTGCTGAGCGGGCTCACGAGGAGCGCCTCGAGCGTGCCCCGCTCCCGCTCCCCGGAGATGGCATCGGCGCTGATCACGATGGCGCCCAGGGAGCCGAGCGCGATCGCGGTTTGCACGATGACACCAACGGACTCACGGGCGTCGAGCAGGTTGATACCGGCGTCGGCCGACGCGAGGTAGGCCAGCACGGCCAGCAGCAGGCTGAAGCCGAACAATGCCGTCAAGCCCCGAGTGCTGCCCCACAGGTCCCGCAACTCCTGGCGGGCCACGAGCGACGATCCGCCTGGGGAGCGGGCGGCCACTCGCCGCTCGGGACGAGCACCGATCGTCGCGGCGTCGGTCGTCATGCGGCCACCTCCTGGTCGGCGGTCAGCTCGAGGAAGGCATCGGTCAACGTGGCTCGGTGTCGCTCGAAGCCGAGCACCTCGACGTCGGCATCCAGGGCCGCCCGTAGCATGGCGGCACCGGTGCCGACGCCGGCCGAGAGGGCGACGTCGATCACACCGGGTCTCGATTCGTCGAGACCGACGGCCGCTGCGCCCACCGATCGCTCGATCAGCCGAGCCGCCCCCACCGCGTCGTCCGGGTGGACGTGGAGGCGGGCGATCTCGGCCCCCGTGGCCCGAAGGATCACGTCTTCGACGGTGCCGGTGGCGACGATCGCCCCGCGGTTCATGATCGCGATGCGATCGCAGACCCGTTCGACCTCATCGAGGAGGTGCGTGCACAAGACCACCGTGGTGCCGTTGGCGGCAGCGAGCTCGCCGAGATGGCGGACGATCTCGTCCTTGCCGGCCGGATCGAGGCCCAGGGTCGGTTCGTCGAGGAACAGCACCTCCGGGTTGTTGATCATCGCACGGCACAGACCGAGCCGTTGCCGCATGCCCCGCGAGTAAGCCGAGATACGAGTCGTCGTGGCGGCGAGCCCGAACCGCTCGAGCAGAGCGTCGGCGCGATGGCGGGCCTCGGGTTCGCCGAGGCCGTAGATCCGCCCGAAGTAGACGAGATACTGCTCGCCGGTTGGGGCCTTCGGGTAGCCCGACGACTCGGGGAGGACCCCGATCCGCCGGCGGATGGCGGTCTGATCGTGGAGCTCGTGGCCGGCGATCGACGCTGATCCCGACCTCGGCGCGATGATCGTGGTCAGCGCCCGGATGACCGAGGTCTTGCCGGCGCCGTTGGGTCCGAGCAGTCCGAAGACCTCCCCTCGACCGACGGTGAAGCTGACCGCGTCGGCGGCGACGTGGTCGCCGTAGGCGACGGTGAGATGTCGGCATGCCACACGCTCGTTCATCGCCCCAAGGGTGGCCCATGCTGCCTGACCGCCAGCTGAACCGAGATCTTCGAGGCGACGTGATCTCGGCGCTCAGCCAGGAGGCCAGATGTGAAGGGTGTCCTGGTCGGTCCCGACGGCGAAACTGAGCCGGCCGTCGGGACCGGCAGCGACACCGACGTTGGTCGTGATCCGACCGTCGAGAGCGATCGTCGCGACCACGGCGACGCTGTCGCCAACGCGTTCCAGCACGCCAAGCGAACGCCGCTCGTCGGTCGGTAGAACGACGTTGAGCGAGCCGTCCCCGTCCGCGTCGGCCACGATGCCGAGATCGACGTTGCGGCTCCCGATCTGGTGGTTGGTGAACCCTTCGATCGCCGCCACCCGAACGAGCTCGGCCCCCTCGACGCGGAAGAACTCGACGGTGCCGCCGATGTGGGGGGTCCGCACGTCGATCACTTCGAGCTCCCCGCGGGGACCGATCGGGGCGATGGCCAGCTGGTTCCGCCACCGGTTCCCCCGACCTATGGGGGCCGACTCGGCGAGCAGCCGGCCGTCGAGCGTCCAGAGGGCCAGCCACGCGCCGACGTCGGCATTGCTGTGGGTGACGAGCACCTCGGGCGTCCCGTCGCCGTCGATATCGGCGAGCAGCGGCGCGAGCCCTTCGATCACCGTCGGCTCTGCCGGCCCGAACGTCGTCCCCGCCCCGGTCGTTGAGTCGACCACCCCGACCGCCGAGGCCTCGAGGCGATCGCCCAACACGCCGTGGGGGTACCGATCGGTCGGGCCGACGAGCGCGACGATAGTGTCGCCCCACTCGACGACCGTGCCGTCGGGCAAGGGGTTGGTGAACGAGCTCATGAGATCGTTGCCTCGGGACGCCGCGATCGCCCTGTCGACGACGCCGTCCAGCCCGACGACGATGGTGTCGCCGGTATCGAGCTCGACCCACCACAGTGGCCCGAGCGACGGGTGTGACAGCGGTGCAAGCTTGGTCGGACGACTCGGTAGGGCGATGTCGACCGGGTCGACACGATCGAGGGCTCCTCGCCCCTCGGCGACCCGGTTCCCGGCCGGTGTCACGTCGGGCCGTCCGATTGCGAGCACCGGGGCATCGCCTCCTCCATCGGCGTCGCTGGTGCCGTCGGCTGACCGGCCCGGCTCACCGCGACCTACGGCACCGGCGGTCTCCTCGCTCGACGACGAGCTCGGGGCGGCGGCGTCTGGGCCGCTGCAGGCTGCAACGACCAGGGCGACCGCCAGCGGTAGCGAGCAGATGGCCGTGCACGAGCGGAGCATGTCCCGGCGGTCTCGTCAGGCGAAGCGGCGCTCGAGATCTTCGATCTCTGGCAAGCCGATCAGCTCGGTGAACGCTCCGAAGGGCACGAGCTCGTCGACGAACGCGGCCGGTGTGCCATCGGCCTTGAGCCGGGCCAAGAACTGCTGCATCGCCGCAGTGGCCGCGAGCAAGGTGCCGATCGGCATGATGATCACCGCAAACCCCAGGTCGGCGACCTCCGCGTAGCTCAACGGCGGGGTCTTGCCTCCCTCGGCCCAGTTGAACAGCAGCGGGACGTCGGCGAGGTCAGCTGCGACCCGGGCCAGCTCGTCGGTGCCCTCGAGAGCTTCGACGAAGAGCACATCGGCACCAGCGTCGGCGCATCGCCGTGCCCGTTCGATCGCGTCGTCGAGACCGTGTGAGGCGCGAGAGTCGGTCCTGGCGACGATCACCAGGTCGGGATCCGTGCGGGCTGCGACCGCCGCCCTCACCTTTCCGACCATCGTCTCGATGTCGACGACCTCCTTGTTGTCGAGGTGCCCGCACTTCTTCGGCAGGATTTGATCCTCGAGGTGGATCCCGGCAACGCCCGCTCGTTCGTACTCCTGCACGGTGCGGATCACGTTGATCTGATTCCCGTAGCCGGTGTCGGCGTCGGCCAGCACCGGCAGGTCGGTGGCGGCGACGATCCGTCGCGCGTTGTCGACCATCTCGGTGAGACCGAGCAGGCCGACGTCGGGACGACCGAGCAGCGAGGCGGTCGCCCCGAATCCGGTCATGTACACGGCGTCGAAGCCGGCCCGCTCGACGAGCCTGGCACCCAGCGCGTCGTAGACGCCGGGCAGCACGAGTGGCTCGCCCGTGGATCGGGCCTGATCGAGTTTGGCTCGGAGGGCAGCGGGTCCCGGCGGTCGTCGGCGGAGCAGGTCGGCCATCCGCCGATCCTAAGCCGCCGTTCGAGCAGCAGGGGTGGTGGTGCCTCGACCCTCGGTCGGGCCGCCGCTGCTCTACGGTGGTTGGCGGGCGGACACAGAGCTCGCGGTGAAGGGATAGAACGATGAGGCGCAAGGCTTCCAAGCGTCAGGACTCCCGCCGGGTCGAGCTGCAGTCGGGGGGAACGGTCACCGTCATCCTCAACTGCAGCGTGTTCGATCTGACGATGGAGGATCGGGACTTCGTGACTCGGATGATCGACATGGTCCGCGACTACGAGGCGGTGAACGTCGCCCGAGCGAGCAAGCCGGATGGGTCCCCGTCGAAGGCCGAGGTGGCGACCGGGACCGAGGCCTGAGGACGGCTCCGCCGCATCGGGGATCATCCGTTCACCGAGGGCGGGCTCTGCGTCAAGGTCACCGACTACCCGAACCACATCAACGCGGCGGATCGTCTCCTCCACCCCCTGCGACGGACCGGACCGAAGGGGTCAGGCCGCTTCGATCAGATCTCGTGGGACCCTGCGCTCGACGAGATCGCCGAGCGGTTCGCCGACATCATCGAGACGGTCGGGGCCAAGGGCATCCTGCCCTCCAGCTATCAGGGGCAGATGGGCGTGCTGGCCTAAGGACTTCTTTTCATTTATCGGTGCTCGTTTAGTCTTGAGTGTCACAGGTGCTGGTTAGTGTGTGGTCATGGGCGGGACCCTCGGGACTCTGGAAGAGACGATGGCCACCGTGGATCTGGGGGCGTGTTCCGATGCTCGGTTGCGGTCGCTGACCGG
>Ga0224508_10000615_pt1 | contig 34421 bp, 23 predicted proteins | sample SF_Jan12_sed_USG_4_FD_170157 | JGI IMG/M metagenome (GOLD analysis project Ga0224508, IMG submission 170157) | Sediment microbial communities from San Francisco Bay, California, United States - SF_Jan12_sed_USGS_21 | ecosystem: Environmental > Aquatic > Marine > Sediment | place: USA...
TTTTACCATTCCATCGGGTTCTTGCAATCGCGTAATTACAGATCTGCAGCGATTTGTAAACGTAAAAGGCGGGGCCTACTTCTTTTTTCCGTCGATAACGTCTATAAAATTCCTGTCGACCATTTAAGGTGGTATTTTTAAGGCGGAAGGGACAGGTATCGTCATCGGGCAGCACAACCAGGAATCAGTCAACTCCTTAAATTCCCATTTAGCAATGAGCGCCATTTTTATAAGCCATTCCAGCAAAGACAATGCGTTTTGTGAGAAACTTATGGCTTGGTTAGATGGATTGGGGCATCGTTCGGTGTTCCTGGATTTTGATGCCGAATCCGGTATAGAAGCCGGTACTAATTGGGAACAAAAACTCTATCGGGAACTCCGCTCCTGCAGGGCGGTGATTGTGGTGTGTTCACAAAACCTGATCGATTCTAAATGGTGTTTTGCCGAGATCACCCAGGCACGTTCTCTGGGCAAACACATTTTTCCTTTAAAAATTGCAGAATGTAAGATCGATTCCGTGCTTTCAGATTCGCAGATTGTTAATTTCCTGAAATTAGACGAAAAGGAAGCATTTGAACGTCTTAAAAAAGGATTGGAAATCGCCGGTATCGATGCTGAAGATCCCTTCGATTGGGATGGGAGCCGACCGCCATATCCGGGACTGCTTGCTTTTCAGGAAGCCGATGCCGCCATATTCTTCGGGCGTGAAACGGAGATAGGCAACGGTCTGGATGTACTCAACAGCAAATACCGTTATGGGGGTTCTGGATTGGTAATGACCTTAGGGGCTTCGGGAAGTGGAAAATCATCTCTTATTCGTGCCGGTATTGTGCCCCGATTAAAGCGTGATCCCGAGCGATGGTTAGTAGTTGATCCATTTCAACCAGGTGAACAGCCTTTTATGGAATTGGCCAAAATATTATCGGTAGCATTCCAAAAATATGGCCGGAAGAAACTAAAGGCCAAGGATCTTTATGCGCGTCTATCGAGTCATGAGGTCATAGAACCTCGGGCAAATGTTTCGAATGAACTAGCAGAAATCGAACAAGAGGTAGAAAATGTTCACGGCGCCTCTGAGATGGAGGAATTAGATCATGCGATTAAGTCATTGGAAGGGCTGTTAGAGAACAATTCTATTGCTTCAGAAAAAGAGACACATAAGCTCCTACTCTCTAGTTTAAACAACTTGCAATCAAAGCAAAGCAAACTTGCTGCGGGTGACTCTAAAATCGAAACTGATAAAAACCCGGCTAAAGATACCGAATGGATTGCTGAATTACTTGACGCATCCGGAAGAGAACAGGCCAGTTTATTGATTATCATCGATCAATTTGAGGAATTGCTCGAACGGCCACCGGATCACCCAGGCAGCCGGTTTTTGCATTTCCTTCGGGAATTGATGGATCAGGAGAACAATCGCTTAATTGTACTTGGTACTATGCGGTCGGATTTCCTGGGTTCCTTTCAACAAAACCAGGCATTAGTCGGATTGGAATTTGGCCGCATCTTAGTGGGTCCGCTTGACGCTGCTTCACTTGTTGAGGTCATAGAAGAACCAGCTGATTTGGCAGGTGTGAAGATAGAACCAAAATTGTTACAAGCACTTATTGATGATGCCGGCACCGACGATGCCTTGCCACTCTTAGCCTTTACTTTAAGAGAATTATACGACAAGTTTTCGGAGGATAACCTATTAGATTACAGGGAATATAAAGAAATGCTCGGCGGTATACAAGGTGCACTATCTAAGGCCGCAGAAAACGTTCTTAGCAATCCGCCATTGAGTGCAGAACAGGAAGTTCATTTAAGGCAGGCTTTTCTGTTTTTGGCACGTGTCAATGAGGATGGGAATTATACCCGGGAAGTAGCCAATTGGCTCGACATGCCAAAGCCAGTTCATGATGTGCTCAAACGTTTGGTCGACGGGCGTTTGTTGGTTACAAAAGGAGGCGAAAATGGCGAAGAAACAATAGAGGTGGCCCACGAAACCCTATTCCGTTCCTGGGACCGCTTGCGAAACTGGTTGGACGAAGACCGGGAATTTTTATTGTGGAAGCGCAGGTTGAATAACTCTAAAGAAGAATGGCTGTATAGCAAAAAAGATAAAAGTGCACTGTTAACCGGGGGAATCTTATCGGAAGCCATGAATTGGCATAGGAGATATGAAATGCAACTTGATGCAGAAGAGCAAGAATTCATTCTTGCGAGTAAGAAATCAACGGCAAAACGAAATAAGAACCGCGCTTGGTTATTTGCTGGGGTTTTAATTATAATAACAAGCCTTGGGGCCCTTATGGGAGTTGGTTTTTATAATTCCAATAAAGAGTATAAAAGAGCTCAGGCTAATTATTTAATATCGGAAGCAAATAAAATAGTTGCGGCGGATCCTACTGTGGCAATACGACTAGCTGAGGCCGCACTTCAAATTCAACCACAAGACCCAACTATTATAGGTAGTACCTACGCAATTTATAATGATAACAACTTTTATAGTTTAGTTGCCACTGATTCAATGTCTTTAACTTCCTCAAGCTTTTCGCCAGATAGGCAGCATGTGTTGACCGGGTCGTTGGATGGGTCGATACGTTTGTGGGATCTCAAAGGAAATAGAATTCAAGAGTTTATAGGACATGATTCATTCATATCTTCCATGACATTTGACCCGGACGGAAAATACATTTTGACAGGCTCATGGGATAAAACGGCCCGTTTGTGGGATCTGCAGGGAAATACAGTTCAAGAATTTATCGGACATAATCTGGCAATATTCTCTGTAGCCATCGACCCGGGTGGTACCTATGTGTTGACTGGCTCAATGGACAGCACTGCCCGTTTATGGGATCTGCAAGGAAACACTGTGCAAATATTCGAGGGTCATGATGCACCGGTAACATCCATGGCATTTGACCCAGCCGGGAGATACGTCCTGACAGGCTCAGGGGATAAGACCGCCCGTTTATGGGATCTGCAAGGAAATACACTTCAAGAATTTAAGGGACATGATGGTGGGGTAACTTACGTGGCATTTGGTCCAGACGGAAAATATGTACTGACTGGCTCAGAGGATAAAACTGCCCGTTTATGGAATTTGGATGAAAATACATTTCAAGAATTTAGGGGCCATGATGAAGGGATATCTTCTATGACATTTGACCAGAGTGGGAAATACGTGTTGACTGGCTCAGATGATAAAACTGCCCGTTTGTGGGATCTGCAAGGAAATAGTATTCAAGAATTTAAAGGACATGATGAACGTGTACTTTCAGTGGCATTTGGCCCGGATGGGAAGTACATTTTGACAGGCTCAGATGATAAAACTGCCCTCTTATGGGAGCTGCAAGATAAATCAATTCAAGTGTTCAAGGGTCATGAGGGGTCGGTAAAATCGGTGGCATTTGACCCAGACGGGAAATACGTGTTGACAAGCTCAAGCGATAAATCGGCCCGCTTATGGGATTTACAAGGTACTATGATTCAAGAGTTTATTGGACATACATGGTCTGTAAATTCCATGGCAGTTGACCCAGGCGGAAAATACCTGTTAACAGGCTCCGGGGATATGGCGGCCCGCTTATGGGATCTGCAGGGAAACCCTATTAAGGTGTTTGAGGGACATGAACAGAGTGTACATTCCGTGGCATTTGATCCTGAAGGAAAATACATTTTGGCAGGCTTGGGTAAAAATGCGCATATGTGGGATCTGCAAGGAAATACCATTCAAGAGTTTATGGGACACGAATTGGTAGTAAATTCCGCGATATTTGACCCAGATGGAAATTACGTACTGACCGGCTCTTTGGATAATACAGCCCGATTATGGGATCTGCAGGGAAATACACTTCAAGTGTTTAGGGGACATGATGCAAATGTAATTTCCGTAGCCTTTGATCCAGAGGGAAAATACGTGTTGACAGGTTCAGGAGATAAAACTGCCCGATTATGGGATCTGCAAGGAAATACACTTCAAGTGTTTAAGGGACATGATGCAAATGTATCTTGTGTGACATTTGACCCGAATGGTAAATACGTACTAACAGGTTCGTGGGATAATACGGCCCGTTTATGGGATCTGCAGGGAAATACGATTCAAGTTTTCAAAGGTCATTCTAATGTGGTGAATTCGGTGTCTTTTGACCCATCCGGGAAATATGTGTTGACCGGTTCAGGCGATAATACTGCCCTTTTGTGGGATATCCTTCCTGTATTAGATAAAATTAGTACGGCTAACATTGAACCACTATCCCCTGAACAGAAAATTAAATATGGGATTGAATAGATTATCCCTGACCAACACTTACTTCCTGAACCACAGTTCTGCTCCAATCGCCGTTCTCGGCGCGGATGATCCCTTCTACACGGCTTACGAGGATATTATAAGCCTCAGGCCGGTTATAAGGGGCCGTATTAGAGGCCCAGAGGTATTTTTCGCTTTTAAGTTGTTCCGAAGCCATGCGGTAATTGATCCACTTGTCCTTGAATTTTAATAATCCGGATACTGAAGATAAAATGGCCACTACAGCGCCAAGCACGCCAGTCATGATATTAGCCGAAATATTGATGACAGCGAACTCATCGAGCCCCGAGATCAAAGGGATCATAACAGCGAGAATAATGGTGCTGATCTTAAAACGGTTATAATAGTTCTTGTTAAGCGTACTTTTATCGCTATACCATTTTTGCTGCCCATCGAGTCTTTTATTGATGTATTCAGAAGCTTCCATTTGCATTAATTTGGTTCAATTATTATGCTCTTTGCCCCTATTTTCTCAATTTCCTCGATCATATGTTTTGTTCCCCCGGGGCCATCTGCTTCCTTCCCATCCCACAAGGCCAACAAAGTAATATTTCTACCCCCTGCCGCCATGGCAGAATACAAGATCCATAGATTATTCCGTTGCCAAAATGTGTAGCTGTTATCTTCCAGGCCCAACCACTGCGGCATTTCTTTAGTTTCGGACATGATATGAAGTGCAATATCAGGATCGCCATTCAGTGCATTAAACCGATCGACCCATTCATTACCACCCCGACGGACCGAATTCGCTATGAAATCCTCTTCTGGCAAAGACAACAGCATTTCTGATGGAATGCCTAACTCTTTGCACACTTCATGAAAAATAATGTCCCCGCCACAGGCACCACCTGCAATGCCCAGGAACTTGGCGCGGTTTGCCTCGGAAGAAGCTTCTTTGGTATTAGAAACCAAGGTTTTCAATTCAGCTTTTATCTTTTTCTTTACGGACTCCGCCTTATCATTTGGAAAACGGGTTTCTTTTCGTCCATCCTCATCGATCATATGACCTGAAAATAGGATTACATGGAAATCAACTGATTCAGGTGGCTGAAATTCTCCTTCCTTGTAATGATCCAGGACGGCCGATACATTATCAGGCATGATGCCAAGCTTTTCGTACAACCTTATCTGCCTTAAGGCAGAGTACATATAAAATTCTTTGTTTTCCTGCTTGGCTACTTCAATCGCATCCTGATAGCGCCGTACAACACGATCCGGATTACTATTTGTCAAAAGGGCAAATTCGGCATACGTAAGTTCCAGCCAAAGATCTTTTTGTTCCAGTTGATTCAGTTTGTTTTTATTTGTTTGTAGTGTTTTGCGAATTACCACAGTCAATATCTCGAATTCCTTTTTAAAGCGTTCCAGTGCGTGATCAGCTTCTTCATCCTCATCGTAGTTATTGCGCCATATACCAGGTTCGCGTTCGGCTAATTGCAGCATAATTTTGAGCAATCCCAGCGCATTGATAGCAGCATAGCATTCATTCAGATTTTCTTCGAATCCTTTTAAATAACTTTCGAATGCCTTGCTCAAATAACCGGAGCCAATAGCTTTTTTAGCCACCTCATCACCAGTTTCATCAAACCAGCCGGCAATCCATCTGCCCTTTTCATTCCGCCCTTTTAAGGAATATGCTTCGGTTATGTCTTTTGGTCTTAACTCCGCTTTTTGACTGATCAAAATTTCAATAGCCTTGTCTGACTTGGCATATAGTTCTTTCGCCAGATCAGGATGTATCTTCATCTCCACTTCGGCCATGCGTTGGTAGATGGTTGCCAGCCGGCTATGCGCTTGTATATCATTGTGTCTCAGGGACAAGATAGAATTCCAGGTATCTACGCCATGCCTGTGAAATCCTTTCTGAAATTGTATTTCACCAATCTGTCGTAAGGCAGGCAAGGCCCAGGTAAAATTAAAGCGCTGAACCTCGTAGGATAAAAGATTTAACATACCCCCCTCGTCATTCTTTGCCTTCTCCAGTTCCACTACAAATGAAGCCGGAATGACTAAAAAATTCTCCGGTTCCTGTTTATTAAGTCCAGGTAGCATCCTAAAAACGGGACTGTCTGGATTATGACTTTCCAGGGTGGCCTTTACAGACTGATATAAGGCATCTACCCCCGATCCCAGATCGTCAAGATCATAGGCCAGATAGCGATCGGTTTTTAGATCAAATGGAACGTCGTCCTTCCTGCAACGTATCAAAATGGTATTCTCATCGCGCAAAGCATGTCGGATGCCTAATTCATAGAATACATTGGCATTGTGTATGGAAATATCGGCAATCACCAGGTCGCTGGTAAGCAACAATTCAAACATATCCTGCCGGATATTACCGGCCTCCAGGATCTTGCCGGTTGTTTCTCCCGAAATACCCGCTTTGGTCAAAGCTGGAACGATCAATTCGTTATGAACACGTTCAAAATCAATGTCCTTCTTTGTCCCAAAGGGTCGAACAATAAAAGCCGTAGATGTCGCCATATCTTATACAAATGATCCGAAATGCTCCATTTTCACTTGGTTTTTGGCAGCAGCCATGCCTATATCCATTAGATCCTGAATATTATCGGGCTCGTCCATTTGCCGGATCTTTTTAGGGTCTAAATGTCCAAATCCCAGGTCTATCAGGCCTTGATCACTCAGGTCTGCGTTATAACGGACATATAGAAAATCTTTTTCCTTTTCCGATGAATAAATCATATCATTTACTTCCCTGTCAATCTGGTCGCCAAACATACACCTGCCTGCCATACGGCAATTGAAATCCTGGTCGACTTGCATGGCATACATCAGATTATTGGGAATATTCTTAATAATACCTCCCAGGTTGCGATAGCGGCCTTTAGTTGTGCCAGCACCCGTACCTAACGAAACTACTAATAGATCCTTTTCTCCTGTGGGCCAATTCAATTTATAGGCGGGCAAGGTCGACATTTTGTATAGCAAAAATGCCGGATTATTGTAAGGCGTAACACCCCCGTCGACAAAATCAAACGTTTTTGAGGGGTCATCTTTGTCCCATGATACAGTTTCTGAGGCAAAGAAGCTGGGTGCTGCTGTACTGGCCCTGACCAGCTGAAAAAGTTTTATTTTTTGATTGTTGTCCGGTCTTTCCTTGTTGTTGTATTTTGCAAATGGGTTATTGCTGATGGGCCATGGAGAATCTGTACTGCGATTCATGGTGACAACTGTCAAGAGCGATTTGAATTTTCCGTTGGCAATATCCATATCCGTGTCTGCACCATAAACTTCTTTCAACTTCTCAGTCAAGGGGCCTGATTTAAACTTAAATCCGCTAAAAAACCATCCTAACAACGTATAGCGTGACTTGGCGAACATGGCCTTCCCATATTTTTTATAGAAATCCAATAAATCCTGCGCAGACATGCCAATCGCCAGTCCGGCGGCTATTATTGCCCCGGTACTCGTGCCTCCAAAATGATCGAAGTAATCACAAAGCCTGAAATCGTCTCCCCTTCCTAGTTTTTCCTTTAAGTCAGATTCTATTTTCGTCAGGATCCCCAACGTAAGAACACCTCTAATACCTCCCCCATCCAGGGCTAGTATTTTTCGGGGTTGTTTAGTCTCAAAACGAGGGGCCAGATCGCCCCATAATGAAGAATTATTTTCGTCGGCCATGATGGTTGTTTTAATTAGTAATTGAACTTAGTCATTTTTAATACACTAACCAGGGGAAGAGGAAAAAGCATGTCGACTCACTTTAATCGCTTTTAATGTCCAGAATCAATAGTTCGAAGTGATATCTTTTTGCGCCTAGTATATTGTTTAAATTACAAATTTTCATCGAGAAATGTTAAAATTTGTTGATCCGGGTCTTAGTAGCCAATTTCCATTTAAAATACGTATCGCCAGGTCATTTATCTTAGTATGAAGTAGCGCGATCTTATAAAAATTCAGATAGATCTGCTATTAAGGTCTCAACGAATATGACTGCCTGCATTAATGTCTATAGTGGTGCCCGTGGCGTGATCCAACTCACCGCTGCATAGTAATGCCACTATCGGCGCAATGTCCTCCGGAGTTGTCAATCTATTTAGGGCCAGTTCATCCACAACCTTGTCCTCTCCTATTTTTGAGATGGCCTCCATTGCCATTTCGGTCCTGATGAATCCCGGAGCTATCACGAAAGCCTTGATGTTATATTTCCCAAACGAACGGGCCACACTTTTGGCCAAAGAACTAAGTCCGCCTTTAGAAGCTGCATACGCCAGGTATTCTTCCGTTTCACCCCTAACAGCGGCGCGACTGCCTATGTAAATGAGCCTGCCCTGATCATTTTTCTGGAAATGTTCGAGGAATAACTTCGTCAGTATCCCGGCAGATTCCAGGTTCACCCTCATGGTCTTCTGCCAGATCTTTAACCAGGAATCAAGGGAATCGCTGATAGGGTGTGGCGGGAAAATCCCGGCATTGAGCACCACCGATTCCAAATTTGGCAATTTTTTTAGTGCATTCCGAAAGAGGGCTGTAGTTTGTTGATTGTCCTCGAGATCGGCCTGTAAGGGAATCGCACGTTCTGGCCCGAATTCCCCGACCAGTTCCTGAACTCCCTGGGGCGAGCTGTTGTAATGTAAGCCCACGCTTGCCCCTTGTTTTAATAGCTGTCGTGCAATGGCCTTGCCTATTCCTTTAGAGGCTCCGGTGACAAGGATCTGTTTTCCTGTTAAGTCGTACATAGCTTAAAGATAAGAGAAGTTTACAGGGGCTAAAAATGTATATCTCGAATAGTCTGATTAAATCAAATATTGGCTGTAATTTTGGGCAAACATTTCACTGATGAACATAAATTTCAGCCATATTCTCTATGATTATTTAGTTGAGCAGGGAATGGCCGAGAACCTTGCCAGCTATCTGAATGCCTTAGGCCTGCTAATCGCGGCCATAGTCCTTGTTTATATTATCGACTTTATCGTATGGAAAATTTTCAGGCTCATTTCCGTACGCTTGGCAGGATTGACCAAAACCAGTTTTGATGATATCATCATAAAAAATCGTGTGCCTCGTTACCTGGCGCATATCATCCCCCTGGCAATTCTCATGGAGCTACTACCCGCGGTTTTCATCGATTTTCAATATGCAGAAAACATTGCAGTCAAGATCGTATATATACTGGGCATTATACTGGTACTTTACATTGCCAGGAGCCTGCTGAACAGTATCCGGGATTATCTGAAAACTTTGACGCAATTCCGGGATAAACCTATAGACAGTTATATTCAGGTGTTTATGATCTTTGCATGGATCGCCGGTCTGATGACCATTTTTGCAATCCTGACAGATACGACCATCTGGAAATTCCTTACGGCCATGGGGGCCGCCTCGGCTATCATCCTCCTTGTCTTTAAAGATTCTATCCTTGGCTTTGTGGCCAGCATCCAGGTGAGCATCAACGACATGGTGCGTATCGGCGATTGGATCTCCTTTGAAAAGTATGGAGCAGACGGCGATGTCACAGAAATCAACCTGGCAACGGTAAAAGTCCAGAATTGGGACAAGACAATTACCACAATACCAACCTATGCGCTCATCTCCGATTCATTTAAGAATTGGAGGGGGATGTCAGAATCGGGTGGAAGGCGTATTAAAAGAGCCATTATTATTAAACAAAAAGGTATCAAGTACCTGACCGAGGAAGATGTAGAGCGGTTAAAGGATGTACAGCTTATCAAAGATTATCTCATTTCAGCATCAGAAAAGATTAGGTCTTTTAACGAGCAAAATGAGATCGATACCTCACTCGCAATTAATGGTCGCCATCTGACCAACATAGGTGTGTTTAGAAAGTATATCCAAACCTACCTGGAAAAACACAGCGCCTTGAACAAGGAGATGACGCTGATGACGCGCCAACTTGATCCCACCCCTCAGGGAATCCCCATAGAGATCTATGCATTTAGCAGCGATCAGCGCTGGCAGAATTACGAATATATCATAGCCGATATATTTGATCATGTGCTGGCGGCCGTCCCTTACTTTGATCTTGAGATATTTGAGTTGCCCAGCTCACTGCAGTCCCAGACATTATCTTCTTAATTCGGATCACAATTCGTAAAGTTAGGTTTGGGGCGTACCCATTGGGGGGTGTTTTCGCTAAAAGAACCGCAAAGAATTACATTGTCTACATTCCAACCACTTAGATCTTGGTTAAATGAAGTAAAATAAAACATCCTATTCATGTACATTACATTACTCACATCCCAGGCACTGATATCCTGGTTGAAGGAAGATGTTGAAAACATATAGCTCATATTATTAACACTACTTACATCCCAAGAACTGATATCTTGATTGAATTCTGACCCAGAGAACATGTAGCTCATATTAGTTACATTGCCAACATCCCAGGTACCGATATCCTGGTCAAATGGGACAGGTTCACCAGAATTAAACTCGTTACCATTATCAAACATTCTAGACATATTTGTAACCTGACTTACATCCCAATTCCCAATCGGTTGGTTGAAGCGTGAACTTGTGAACATTCTGGACATATCCGTAACATGACTAACATTCCAGTCTCCTATAGGCTGATTGAATTCTGATCCAAAAAACATGTAGCTCATATCCATAACATTACTGACATCCCAGGAGCTGATATCCTCATTGAATGAAGAATATTGGAACAGTTCACTCATATTGGTAACTTTGGTAGTACAAACATTGGGTACATTATCTCCGGATGTTACTAATTGCCTTAATTGTAATTCATCAACGATTGTATAGGCTGTTCCATCTACTACACCCATGTCCCCCACTTCGGCCCATTCGTAACATTTGATAGTTATCCCATTTTCATCCAAATAAATAGGGGAAGGTGATGGACATCCATATTCACCAACTATTTCTCCTTGTGAAGTATCAAGACATAGGTCAATATCATCTGTTACACCATCGCCATCAGTGTCTTTTTGGGAATCTGAACAGCCATTCTCATCAATAAGCTGACCCGACGGTGTGTCCGGACAGGAATCAGAGATGTCAGGTATTCCGTCCCAATCAGAATCTCTTTCGGAATCAGAACATCCATTTTCATCGACTTCTTCACCCTGTGGGGTATCCCAACAGAGATCCAAATCATCTGTTACCCCATCTTTATCTGAATCTAGTTTTTCAAAAACACAAGTGATATTCTTATCTGAATCCATGGTGACAGATACTGGATTATCTGTGCTTTGCACGCTCCCTGTCCACTCAGAGAATGAATACCCAGAACTGGGGTCCGCAACTAAATAGACCACAGATCCCGCTTCATGCAATCTATTCAAGACATAAAATCTATCCAAGCCGGTAATGGTTCCTGCTCCTGTCGGCGTAACAGTAGTTGACAGGGCATATTGTACCGGTAGATCCTCGCCTTCAGGATCTTTGGAACAGGCCATTATCAGAACTGTTAATACAAAGAATAGAACTCGGGAAAAAGATGGATGTAATACATTATACATTGCTAATTCAGCCTATATATATCGTATAAATCTATACCATATTCGAGGTTTATCCTATGATATATATCACCCCATAAATACCTATTCAAAAATTTTCATTTTCCAGCCCTTTTTATCCCTGTTATGAAACTTATGTTACATAAGTAACTAATTGATTATCAGTATATTTATGTCTTTTTACATTTCTGATTCCATTCTATGATATTCGTCATACAACAGCAGGTTTTGCGCTTCTACTTTTACCCAGATTTAATAGCTATTTGAAACAAATATTTGTAGAAATAAGCGGGGTTTATTCCTTCTTTTTTCTCTTACTAAACTATAACAACATGAAAAATTCAATCTTGTATTTACTTTTATTATTGTGCACAAGCTTTATGTTTGGCCAGGCCGGTCATATCATGCAAGGGGTTGGTTCGGTAAACATGTCTATGGGCGGGGCTGCCACTGGTCAGCCGCTGGATATTTCCGGTGCCATTCACTGGAACCCTGCTGCACTCTCAACATTTGATGAGAATATCCTGAAAGCCGATATTGGCTTTTTCTTTTCATCTCCTGAATTGAGCTCTACAGTTCCTGAATTTGATACTATGGGAATGCCAACAGGAAATTTCTTTAGTGGAACCACAGAAGATGATAAAGGTGTATCGCCACTACCTTCTATTGCGATGGTCTGGGGCAACGAGTCAAGCAAACACACCTTTGGGGTTTCAGCCTTTGGTATTAGCGGCTTTGGGGTTACTTTTCCTGAGAATGCCTCCAACCCGATCACTGCCCCTCAAAGTATGGGCGGTTTTGGTCGAGTCCAATCTGAGTACAATCTTTTGCAGGTTAGCTTTAGCTGGGCGTACGAGCTTTCTGATCAATTTTCCATTGGGCTGCAACCCAACTTTGATTATTCCTCCCTGGAATTAATGCCCAACCCTACAGCTAATCCTACTGCAGCAGGATACCCATCAACAGATGAAACTACTGCACTTGGTTTTGGTGGACAGATAGGTTTGTACTTTGATTCGGGCAGTGGCTTTAAAGCGGGAGCTGCGTATAAAACCACACAATCTTTTGCGGAATTTGAATTCGACAATGCGTATTTAGATGGCGGTACAGGTACCAATACGTTTCAATTAGATTATCCTTCCATGTTGTCATTTGGTGTGGGATATTCTACAGAGAAGATTGACCTGGCTGTGGATTACAGACTGGTTAATTACGAAAATACAGAAGGATTTGAGGCAGTCGGATGGACGCCTACTGCTTCTGTAGCAGGATTTGGCTGGGAAAACATGAATGTTATTTCTGCCGGACTTCAATACAAAGGCATAAGCCAACTTCCTTTAAGATTGGGCTATACCTATAGTTCGAATCCAATTCCTGAAGACCTTGCTTTTTTCAGTATACCTGCAACAGCTATCATAAAAAACGCTTTTCAATTTGGATTAAGCTATGAGGCTAGTGAGAAATTCACCTTAGATGCTGTTTATCATTATGGCAGCAGCGGTGATGCCACAACAGGGCAACTTCTCAACCCTCAGTTTATTGGGAACTTCCCTCCTTATGGGGCGATCCCCGGAAGTGAGGTGTCTTATGATATGACCACATCCATGATCATGGTTGGGGCCAGTTATACCTTTATCAAATAAATGTAGTTCCTCTATGGAATAGCCTATTATTGGAAAAGCAGCCTGTGATTATTCATGGGCTGCTTTTATAATATTAATTTCTATACAGTGTTCTTGTGCGGATTTATTAAATATCGTCCCAGATCATTTAGCCACTTTCCTTACCTTTATTTTAAACAAACCCATGAAGAAGGGAATTCGCAAAATACTAATCACCCTTGCTGTCCTTCCATTTCTAGTACTCTTGCTGTGTAATATAATTATAGAGCGAGCCGTAAAAGACAAAACTTTTCATACCATAGAATCTGTTCCCAAGAATAAAGTGGGCATCATTCTTGGCACTTCACGTCACCTGGTTGAAGGGGGTATGAATCCTTTTTACACTCATCGGATCAATGCTACTATTGCGCTCTTTGAAGCCGGAAAAATAGAATACGTCCTGGTAAGTGGTGACAATGGAACCGTTTATTACAATGAACCGGATACTATGAAGAAGGACCTGATAAAAGGAGGAATCCCGGAGGATAAGATCTATATGGATTTTGCCGGATTCAGGACCCTGGATTCCATGGTTCGTGCTAAGGAAGTTTTTGGCCTGACGAATGCTACGGTGATCTCCCAGGAATTTCACAATGAACGGGCTATTTACCTGGCTCAAAGGCATGGTTTGCATGCCGTTGGCTATAATGCCAAAGATGTGCAGGGAAATAGGGGACTCAAAGTGCATTTACGGGAATATTTTGCCAGGGTAAAAGTATTTGTAGATATCTTGATGAAGACACAGCCTAAATTCCTTGGTAAAAAAGTGATCATTGAATAATGTCAGGCTTTAAAACATTACTCCGAAATCTCGGCCCCGGACTACTGTTTGCCAGTATGGCCATCGGCACATCGCATCTTGTACTATCTACCAAAGCCGGAGCACAATATGGCTGGATCATGGTAATCCCTATCGTGCTGGCGAATATTTTCAAATATCCTTTTTTTGAATTCGGGATACGATATACGAATGTCACGAACAGGTCATTAATAGAAGGTTATAAGTACCGTGGTAAAGGATACTTATGGATCTATACCCTTATCACTATTATCACCACATTTACAATCCTGGCCGCTTTATATGTGGTTACTGCCGGCCTGTTTATAAATCTTTTTGACATCCCTAATCTATCTGTGGGGTACACTGCCCTGGGATTATTTGTTTTTATAAGTAGTATTCTAATCCTGGGTCGATATAAGTTTTTAGAAACTTCCTTAAAATTTGTTATCACGATTTTATTTGTGGCCTTATTAGTCACGACCATTTTAGTGGTCCAAAAGGGCCCTGTAATTGCCATAACCAATTTTGAACCCCCTGCCATTTTTAATGAGGTGGGAATCTTATTTCTTATCAGCCTGATCGGTTGGATGCCTACAGCTGTAGAAGCTTCGAGTTGGATAAGTTTATGGAGCTTGGAAAAATACAAACTACTGGGGGTCAGGCCCAGTTTAAAAGAAGCCCTGCAAGAGTTTAACTCCGGCTACATTATGACGGCCTTGTTGGCCGTATTCTTCCTGATCATAGGTTGGTTTACGCTATATGGAACAAATACTGAACTCAGCTCAAATTCCACCGTTTTTGCAGATCAGGTTGTTCAGCTATTCACAACCCATATTGGTAGTTGGGCCTATATCTTTATTGCCGTATCGGCATTTGCGACCATGTTCAGTACTTGTATGACTGCTCATGATGCTATAGCCCGTGTCAGTTTAGACATCCTGAAACATCTAACTCCGGAAGAACAGGATTATAGCGGAAAAAAATACTATGTGATCGGCATCTTATTTTTAGCCCTGGTCAATTATCTCGTAGTAACCGTCTTTAGTGCAAACATGGGACTATTGGTAGCCCTGGCAACTTTTGTTTCTTTTGTTCTGGCTCCGGTTGTAGGCTATATGAATCTCAAAAATGTCATGAGCCATGATCTCCCCAGTCAGCACAGACCCGGAAAGGGTTTACAAGTGCTTACTTATGTTGGAATGCTATTTCTTGGTGGGTTTGCTATTTACTATTGCTGGTTGTTCTTCAGCTAGTACAAGCTATTGTAGTTCAGAATAACGATCAAGTGACGTTCATTTCTCTTATGAAGTATATCTAAGCAATAAACTCCATCTGTACAATTATTCAAGATTCGCTCTTCGCCATACCCAATACTTTCGGATATATTACTATCTGATACACCCCTGGCCTGCAGGTAGCCCTTTATAGCATCGGCACGTTGTTGGGAAAGTCTATTATTGGAGGTCTCACTGCCCCTGCTGTCCGTATGTGCTTCAATGCGTAATTGTAGATTAGGAAATTGAGATATTGTTTCTACTACTTTGTTCAATTCAACTTCAATATCCTGAGTGATATTACTTTTCCCTTTGTCAAACCAGAATTTTTTTAAGCGTATTACCGTCTGTTCTTCTCGTTCCATTACGATATCATCGAGATACACCAATTCAATATTGACATTATTGTCTTTGACGGCTTCAAGCCCCGCTTCACTAAAACGTCTGTCAAAAAGGGAATATTTAGGTTTTGTACAGCTCACAGAAATGCCCTTTTGCCACGGGATCTCAATTTGATAATCGCCCTGGGCATTGGTTATTATCTCTTTTAAAACTTTTCCCGCATTATCTTTTACCGTAATTGTCACTTCGGAAATTCCAAATTCTGTATTTGCATTCACTACCTGACCTTTTAGAATGAGAGATTTGGGGCCCGGTTTTTTGGCTACTCTAAAACCATAAATATCATCCTTCCCTTTCCCTCCTTCTCTGTTAGAGGAAAAATATCCAATCAAACCTTCCTCCGCTGGACGAATGATCAAGCTAAACTCATCACTGCGAGTATTAATACTCGGACCTAGATTAATGGGAATACTAAAATAATCATCCACACCCATGTCCGATTTATAGATGTCCATGCCTCCATGGCCATAGAATATATCCGAAGCAAAATACAGGCTGTTCTCAAATATAAAGGGAGAAATCTCATTAGCAGGGGAATTTATCTTTGGGCCAAGATTTACAGGAGCAGACATGATCTGTCCGTTGTTGGTATATACAAAATAAATGTCTGTACCCCCATAGCTATCGTCAAACTCAGCCGCAAAGAATAATTTCTGCGTATTATCGTCAAAGAAAGGATAATAAAAGGAAGTACTCAGGTCTCGCATAAGGAAGGTAAACCGATTCTGAAAATCTGAAGCACCAAGTGCTAATGCATTTTTTCCCCTATCATCAAAAGTGAGTCGTCCGTTTTTTTCGTTTGAACGAATATAGAATAGCCTATTCAAATTTGATGAATAATAGGGCGTTGCCTGATGAAATCTGGATTCTTCAATGACATTATAAGGGATGGCATTGCTTATAGATCCATCTCCTTGTATTTTGGCAATAAAAATATCCAGAAACGATTCCCCTGTTGGAAAATATGTATCCTTTGAATCCTGACTCCTACTACTGGTGAATAAGAGGTTATCGCCAAAAAACGAAGGTGCAAAATCTAACTGTGGAGAGTTGGCCGGTATTTCGAATATCCTGAACTGGCTTTCGGGATCAGTCTCCTCCTGGCGGACATCATAATTGAACAATGCATTTTCTACAACTTCGTCCTTAAATACTTCCGTATTGGCAGTCAAAAAGTCTCTTACGTCCTGATCAGAACCTGATGTGAGCTTGACCAAATTCAGCATTTTATTTACATAGGTGTTAGAGAGTAAAGAATCTCTTTCGAATAGATCCCGATAAAGTAAAAGGGCTTCATCCCTATTCCCTGTCTTTTCATATGCTTCAGCCAAATTACGGATCTGAGTCATTGACAAAGGTCCTTTAGCCGTTTCTTTAATATACTCTGCAATGGCCTCTTCAAATGAGTATTCAAAAAAGTACTTATCAGCTTTGGATATAGGTTTTTGTGCCCATATCAATGTACTGCTGAGTAATAATAATCCTGTAAATAAAATCCCTATCCTCATTGCCTCTTATTAAAAAAACCTAGGCGTATCTATTTGTTTAGCTTTCCCCTTTTTTGACTTGGATTTAGACGAACCTGTATCCGGATCCCCACTCCCCAAATAAAACTTTAAGATTACTTCATGGGAACCACTACTGTAGTCAGCCAGGGAAGTCGTCGCGTAATCATAGGCATAGCCAATGAAAACCGTATTTGAGATTTGAAACCCAGCCAATCCACTGATTGCGTTATCAGCCCTATAGGAAACCCCTGCAGTAAACGCATCGCTAAATAAGAAATTAGCAGAAGCATTGATAGTTGCTGGTGCTCCTGAAATAAAATTAACTAAAAATGCAGGTTTAAATTTTAAATTCTCGTTAAGATCAAAGACTACACCACCGATGAAATTAAATTGTAATTTATCTTCAACAATAGTTGCCACTTCGGCATTATAGAGGTCATCTGTAAGAAAATTAGGAACCGAAGTACCTATGTACCAATCGTTTCCATACATAAACAAACCAGCCCCAATCGTGGCATAGAAATTTTTTACAATCTCGGTATCCAAGATGGGTTCACCCGGATTTTCAAAAGTACCTTTACTAAAATCTACATTGAGGAATGATCCTCCTGCATCCAGTCCGAACGCCAGCTTCGTTTCATCTGACAAGTTTACCTGAAATGAATAGCCCAGATCTACATAGGTCTGGCTGGACGGCCCTAATTCATCACTCACGATATTAAGTCCAAGTCCGTGTTTATCATTTTTCAACGGGGCATTTACACCTAATCTAAGTGTTCTGGGGGCTCCGGGAATATCTATCCATTGACTTCTGTACAACAATGAAATATCTGTTCTCGTCACAGAGCCAATATAAGCAGGATTAAAACTGCCGATATTATACATGTATTGTGTATACTGGGGTTCACGTTGCCCATTCACTTCAGCGCAGACCATAAACGCAAGACAAGAGCTTACCAATACCAGGCACATACGCCGACAATCCCATATGTCAATTGGTTTTATTCTCATCTGATAATTTGTATCCAGCCTTTTTGTATTTCAGATCCATCTCCCAGGTCAAGGATGTAGAAATAGGTACCATCCGGAACTTCCTTATTATTACGAGTACCATCCCAGGTATTATCGGGTGTCATATTTTTTGCATCAAATACCAGGCTGCCATAGCGATTGAATATCTCAATGGAATTATTTGGATATAGCTCAAGGCAATTGATCCGTAAGCGATCATTGGTCCCGTCTCCATTCGGCGAGAATTGATTAAAGAAGAATCCGCAGTCTTCCGTGGTTCTTTCATTTACCTGAACATCGGCCGTTGCTATGTTATTCGATGGGTCACTATCGGCTGGAGAAGAGCTTAATATGCGCGCCGTGTTAAAATAGGTTCCTGGATTCGGTACTTGTACAACAATCTCCAAAATTGCTTCTTCATTTTTGGCCAAAGCAGGAATATTCCATAAACCGGTCTCCTGTGAATAATTCCCATTAAACGTTTGATGACTGATGTAAACAAAGCCATCTTCGGAACCGAGTGTTACAATATCCTCAACCCTAATATCACTAACTGTATCTTCAAGTGATTGATTCGTTACCATTACGGTAAAGGTCACTTCATCTCCGACCAAAGGCCTAGAACTCACAGCTTCTTTTTCGATCTTCAGATCCACACCTTCCGGAATATCCAGTGAGATCGTAACACTTGATGAATTATTAGTGGGATTCCCATCAGCCGGAAAAGATTTACTCAAGGAAGCTGTATTCGTATAATCTGTTCCTTCCTGTACTTCCACTAATATATCCAGTGTTGCTTCACCCAGCGGCTGCATTTCGTCAATTATCCATTCTCCCCTTTCCGGATCATAGGTACCCAGATCAGAAACATGAGAATCATATAGGAATCCATCAGGCAGACTATCTAAAATCAAAATTTCCAGGATCCTGCGATCGGATAGATTTGTTGCTGTAACTGTAAAGACCAATAATTGCCCGATTGCTGCTTCCTGTGCATCGGCGATTTTTTCAATTTGGAGATCTATGGGATCTGGATTACAATCAGGTGTCAAATTCGGGTCACATGGGTCAAAGGGATCCGTTCCATTGGCTATTTCTTCGCCATCTGTTATCCCGTCTCCATCTGAATCACACAACATAAAGGAATTATCAGGCACACAAGGATCGAGATTCCCCGGATCTTGTTGGTCGTTTACCCCATCCGAATCGGAATCCAAAATATTAGAATCTAATGCATCAATGATTCCATCGTTGTCTTCATCCAGTGGGTTATTAATATCCGGTCCTACTTCTGTAAAATCATCGATCCCATCCCCGTCTGAATCTTGTTCCAGGGGATTCGTACCCAGTGTTGCTTCTTCACCATCAAATAGTCCATCGCCATCTGAATCAACATCACAATCGTTCACAAGAATACTGACATCAACAGATTCGTTGACGCATGGAGCAACAGCACCAGTAGTGGTAAAAGTAAAGACATAGATGCCATCTGGCCTGCCTACAAAATTCACCACATTGTTATTCGGGTTTATCGTAAGACTTCCTGATGGATCTGTGGTAATGGTCCATTCTCCAGCGTCGGCCCCGGTCAATTGATCATCCAGGTCTATTGTAGTAGGTCCGTTCGCTTGTACACTACAGGATGACCCATCTATTGGTGTCCCTGCGGAAACCGGGGGTATAACTGTAGCCGTGACTCCTTCCCTTTCAGAGGTACAGCCGTTAGCAGTGGCCTCTACCCAAAAAGTAGTAGTCACAGATACTGTTGGTGTAAATGTTGCCAGATTTGACAGAACATCTGTGCTTGTCTGGGAGGCATACCAGAAAAAATTTGGCTGTGTTGCCGAATTGGGAATAAACCCTTCTACTGTTAAGGTTACTTCGCCTTCACCGCATCGGGTATCCGAAGTAGTGCTGGTTATCTGAGGGGTATTATTTATGGATAAGGTGATCTCCAGTGTCGGGCTTGCACAATCATTCAGCGCATCATAGAAAAAGCCGTAATACGTACCCGGAGTAGGGTTGCTAACCTGTGCCGGTGACAAATATCCACTGGGTTCCAAAGGATCCGGATTGATACTCCAGATTAGTGTTGTATCAGTTGGGGGTGTATCTAATACAAAGTTATCAAGGCTTTCAGTAATAATATCACAAAAGGTAGTAGGTATTCCTGTATTCAATTGAGGAGCTGATGTTCCAGCGCCACAAATATCGTCGTTAAGAATTGTTCCTGTTCCCACTCCGGTACCGCTAAGTAATACGTCATTTGTCGGCGTTCCCAATTGAATGGTAAACGTTTCATCATCTTCTACCAGCGGATCATCATTTATAGTAACAGTTATTGTCTGCGTTTCACCTGCCGCGCCTGTAAACACCAAAGTACCGTCTGCGCCCATATAATCTATGCCGCCGCCAGTGGCCGTCCCATCCGTAAAGCTAAAGGAAACTTGAGTGCCTCCATTGATACTTTTGTCGAGGGTGACGGTAAAGATCATCTCTCCGCTGGCAATATCTTCGAGTACTGACTCATCTGTAATGCTCAAGGAAGCGAAGTCATCATCTTCGTTAATGATATTCAGGACGTCGTCCACATCATTGCCTTTCAAGGTATTAAAAGCCATATCTGCGGATGTAACATTGCCCGTGATGACAGAGTAGGAGATATCGCCATCCACATCATTGTCGTCAGCTCCCGTGACTGTTACATTCACTCCGGTATTCCAGGAGTCTGCTGGGATCGATACTGATGCAGGTACAGTCCCTTCCGTAATGTCACTGCTACTAAGATCGATAACTACAGCTGCGTCAGCAATTGGTTGTGCGTTCAAGCTTATAAGGAAAGTTGCTGTTCCATTGGGCTCTGATGTATTTCCACTTATAGGTCCCACAATTATTCCGGCCGTGTCATCATCTATATTAACAACCGCAACGTCGTCAACATCTGCACCGGTAAGGGCATTATAGGGCGAATTAGTCGAAAACACATCGGTTGTAATAATGGTATATGCCACATCATCATCATCAAAATTATCATCTACGCCAGTAACCGTTACAGGAACGCCAGTTGACCAATCAGCTACCGGAATAGTCACATTCAATGGTACGGATCCTTCAGAAGGGTCTGAGGATGAAAGTGCAATCGTCACATTATGTGTAGATTGAGCAACCAGGGTTACAAGGAAGTTAGCTGTTCCGCCCGCTTCAGAAGTATTTCCATCTATAGCACTTACGATCACTCCTGCCACTTCATCATCTTCATTGATCATATTGATATTTGCAACATCCGATCCTATCAGGGCATTAAAGAATGGATCACCTGAAGATACATTTCCAGTAATAATGGTATAGGGAACATCCCCATCCACCACGGCATCATCAATTCCTGTTACGTCGAATTCCACCCCAGCGCTCCAATCTGCAGGATCAATTACCACATTAGGAGGTACCGTTCCTTCGAGTGTGTTGGTACTACTTAATGGAACAGTTACGGGAAATGAAGGTTGAGCCGTAAGCGTCACTGTAAAGGTTGCTTTATCCCCGTCTTCCGTAGTTGTTCCTGTTGCCGGTGTAATAGTTACACCTGCAACATCATCATTCAGAATGGTATAAGTTGCTGTCGTGTTAGGCCCAAAGGTTACAAACGGACTTGTTGTAGAGAGGCTAAAATTGATCGTTTCATTAGATTCAACCACAGGATCTCCTACAATGGCAAAATCGGTCTGTGCTGTCAAAGGAATTTGGAATCCGGGGAAATAATCTCCTTCAGGTAGACTAATGGTTTGTACAGGACTAGCGTAGATATAATCCGTACCATTTGTCGCCAATCCTGTTAGAAGATCCGAGACTTCAAAGGTAGCTGTAAATCCTAGAGGTACATTACCAACTACGGCAATGGACGGAACATTCCCTCCGACATTTTCGTTATCTGAATAATTTGAAAGGGTAAATTGAACAGTAACCTGAGCTGAGACTTCAAAGGAAATCGCTAACAGGAGCAACAAAAAAAAGATTTTTCTAACGACCCGGGAGTAATTTCCAGATATGTATGTTTGGTGCTTAAAGGTCATAGGCTACATGAAATTCATTTTTAATTGAATTTTCTTCATGTGTGATTTACGTTGGTAGCCGATGGAATCAGGACATCAATGATAATAAAAAAAGGGTCCATAAGCTAATAAATAGGTGTAAAACTCGATAATTCTGACGAAATGCATTTTGCCTCCGTAAAACTCTGATTATTAGGATAATGCTACGTCAAATTCAGCAGTATTATCTATTTTTCGGACTAATCCCTGAAGAACCTTACCAGGGCCCACTTCTATAAACGTTCGCGCACCATCTTTTAGCATATTCTCAACACTTTGAGTCCATTTTACGGGTGCCGTCAGCTGAGCGATCATATTTGCTTTAATCTCTTCCGGATCAAGAATGGCCGTAGTGGGTACATTTTGATAGACTGGACAGATCGGGGTAGTAAAGGATACTCCTTCAATTGCATCTGCCAACTCTGCACGTGCTGGCTCCATCAAGGGAGAATGAAATGCCCCGCCAACAGGCAGCATCAAGGCGCGTTTGGCTCCAGCTTCCTTCATTTTATCACATGCTGTACTAACGGCTTTAAGTTCTCCAGAAATAACCAGTTGTCCCGGGCAATTATAATTTGCAGGAACTACGATTCCCTCTGTGTCGAGGCATATTTTTTCTACAATAGCATCGTCCAGTCCCAGGACAGCTGCCATGGTACTTTCCTGCGCTTCGCAGGCCCGTTGCATGGCTATGGCTCTTTGAGCTACCAATTTCAGGCCATCTTCAAATCCCAAGGTCTTGTTGGCGACCAATGCAGAAAATTCTCCAAGGGAATGGCCTGCTACCATATCGGGTTTAAAAGCATCACCCATAACTTCAGACATAATCACAGAATGCAAAAATATAGCCGGTTGGGTAACCTTGGTTTGTTTTAAGTCCTCAGGAGTTCCTTCGAACATCACATCGGTAATCGGAAAGCCTAATATATCATTGGCTTCTTCAAATCGTTGCTGGGCTTGGTCATAGCCCTCATACAGGTCCAGACCCATCCCTGGAAATTGAGCGCCCTGGCCAGGAAATATATATGCTTTCATTTATTCTAAATTAAGGGACAAAAATATGGAAATCTACTCAGTATCCCACCTCATTCAGGCAAGCGTATTAGTTGTTACACTAGGATTTGAACCAACTTGAATAGAGGATATAATTATTTGCAATTCGTTTGATCTCTCCTTCGCTTAGCGCGGGGTCTATATCTTTTATTTTTTTTGCCGGCATTCCTGCATAAACACTACCAGCCGGAACATGTGTGCCCTTGGTAAGTACAGCACCTGCTGCTATAATACTATTGCTTTCCACTACGCAATTGTCCATAATGATACTACCCATGCCTATCAGTACATCATCGTGTATGGTACAGCCGTGAACAATTGCATTGTGTCCAATAGACACATTATTCCCGATCTCTGTAGGTGCAGTCTTATAGGTACAATGTATAATGGCTCCATCCTGAACATTTACCTTGTTTCCCATTTTAATATAATGAACATCGCCACGGATAACAGCATTAAACCAAATACTGCACTGATCGCCCATAACAACCTCCCCGGCTATCGTGGCATTTTCAGCTATAAAACAATCTGTTCCGATCACAGGCGTGATCCCTCTAACAGCTACTATCATAAGTCTATTTACTAGTGAAACCGGATTATTGAAAGTAAGATAACAAATCCTTTTTTCTCGAAGCGGCTACCTGGATCTCCTTTCCGTTAGACAGCACAACGCTTCCGCCTTTTCCTCTGTGATACCTGACAATTTCATTGACATTGACCACATACGATTTATGGATCCTGGCAAAAGGGTAGGCCTCCAGGGCTTGTTCGAAATATCGAAGCGTCTTACTTACAAGATGCTTTTTATCAGCCAGATAGATCTCAGTATAATTGTCATCTGCTTTGCAATAAAGAATTTCATCAGTATTTAATACGATAAATCCATCCAATTGCGGTAAGGTTAGTTTTCCCTGCACTTGTGATAAGGAAGTCGGCAACACCTTATCATGAAGCGCGTTCTCTTTTTCACGGATCTCCTTGACATGCGCAACAGCCTTGATCAATTCTTCGATAGCAATGGGTTTGGTCAGGTAATAAGCCGCCTGATTGTTTAGCGCATCCTTTGCATAATGATCGTAGGCCGTGACAAAGACGGTTTCAAAGGTTCGTTCAGGCACTTGATCAAGCAGATCAAAGCCATTGCCAAAAGGCATCTCTACGTCCAGAAAAACCAGGTCCGGATCATTTTCTTTGATCAGGATCAACCCTTCTTGTATAGAAGATGCTTCAGCTGTCAAAATTATATCCGGACAGTATTTTGCCAGGTAATTCCGCAAGATCTCGCGGCTGTTAGCTTCGTCTTCTACAACTAGTGCTTTTAATTTCATCGATCCTTTTTTAACCGAAGTACAACAACCGTACCTGTTTCGTCCTCTTGCAGATCATCAATGCTGATATCCACCTTATCATCGTACATCTTATTTAAGATAGCCACCCTTTTTTGGGTTGTGCTCATGCCTTTTGATGTTTTCTTTTTCTGATGATCCGTCTTTAACTCCGCTGAGCGTTTTCTGCCTATTCCATTGTCTTCAATCCGGATCTCAATATTAGCCGGGTCCCTATAAGTCATCTGCACTTTTAAGGTACCCTTATCTTCCTTATATCTCAATCCATGCCAAATCGCATTTTCAATATAGGGTTGCAATAGCATTGGAGGAATCTGGTATGATTCTATATCGATCTCGGGATCAACCTCTATTTCATATTCAAATTTATCGGGAAATCGACTGTGCTCTAATTCGAGGTATAGTTTTAATAGCTCCACTTCCTTCTGCAATGGAATAAAATCCTCTTCAGAATTCTCAAGAACCGAACGCATTAAGGCTGAGAAGTCACTCAGATACTTGTTTGCACTTCGTTCATCGTTCTTGGCGATATAATTATTGACAGAGTTCAGCGCATTAAAGATGAAATGCGGGTTCATTTGTGTCCGAAGCGATCTCAGGGCAAGTAAATTATTGGCGAATTGTTGTTGCCTGTTTGCCCTATAAAAGAAAAAGGCTGCCAACGCCATTAAAATGAAACCAATTAAGAGGGAATAAATAAGCCATTGCTGACGCTTGTTAGTTTCCTGCACCAATTGCTGCTGCGTCAGGGCCAGGTCATACTTGCTCATAGAAAGCTCTCTTTCCTGTTCTAAGCCGGTAATGCGCCCCTGTTGAGCAAGGATCTGGCTGGTCAGGCGCTGCGCACTCGCTATCTCTTCCTCTTTTCTTTTATATAAGGTATCTACTACTGCTACATAGGTCTGGTATGTTTCCAGGGCCTTGGTAAATTCTCCCTGTCTACCATAAACCTCAGATAACTTTCGGGTAGCATCTTTTTGGGTCTCCAGGTCATCCTCGCTCTCAGCTACTTCAATGCTCTCTTCCAAAAATGGAATCGCTTCCGCATCTTTTTCCTGTGCGATATAGGCATTCGCGATCTTATAATTAATAGCTTGTGAGCTTACTTGTTCATTTAAAGCAGCTCCCGCTTCAACCTGTGCCGATGGCGGCAATTGCTTTATATCGTCCAGACTCTCTTTTCGCAACTTGATCTCTTCATCAAAATTTTGATTTTTATTATAGAAATCGGCCACTTTTTCTTTTTCGCGTACGCCGCGCTGAGGGGATTCTTCCGAAGCTAGTTGCAAGGAACTGTCATAGAGTTCTTCTGCCTTTGCCGGCTCGTCATACTCAGCATACAGATCCGCTTTCTTGGAATTTAAATCGGCCTGTTTGGGAGTAATATTGTTTTGCACAGCCAGCGCTAATCCGTTCTCATAGGCCTCCAGGGCAGCAGATCTATTCCCTTCAGCCTTATAGACATCACCCAGTCCTTCATAGAGTTGTATTTGGCGGTATGGAACAGCTGAGTCTATTTCCAAACCCCGGAGAAAACTGCTGCGTGCCTGTTCGTGATCTCCTGTGATCAAATACGTCTGTGCCAATGACACTATTACATTGAGGTCTTCTGAAGAACGCAGCGAATTGTTATAATTAGAAATGGCCAGATCATATTGACCATGATACTTATATACATCTCCAAGCAAAGCAAAGGAAGCAGCTTGCTCATTGGCTGAAGCAGCCCTCCCCAATTGTGTCAGGGAGCGTGCTACATAATCAATACTCTTTTCAATATTGCTTACCTGGAACACCCGGGCGGAGTCCAGAAGTTCGGAATGAGACCACAGTCGAGACGCTACATCCATTGCCTGGTCTGCAGCTTCTGCTTGTCTTTTTTTAGACGAGCTGCGTTCTTCCTGACTCCATAACGCCGTTAGGAAGAAGCAGCTAATGATTACTATGATCCAATTCTTTTTCATCGGTATAAAATTAGGGGAATTATACCGTACTAAAAAACGGTTCTTCTGTCAAAAGAGCTCTGAAAATGCCCAAAAACAGGCCTTTACGAGCCGGTTGGGTCTATTCACTCAATGAAAAGACCCTTTCCCTCATTCGCGGTTTTTTACCCCTGAATATCGCCTTAGCTTTATCCTATAAATCTTTAAAAAATTAGTTATGAAACTCAAAAGAACAAGCCAAATTCTCTCAGCTTTTATACTACTTTTTGTGATGGGGTCATGGGCTCCTGATCACGAAATGCTACCAATGGAAGAAGATGAGAATATGCATTTGAAAATGTCTAAACAGCGCGTAAGGATCGCCCTGCTTTTGGATACCAGTAATAGTATGGACGGATTGATCAACCAGGCCAAAGCACAATTATGGGATATTGTCAATGAATTCACCTATGCCCGATGCGGCAATCAGGAACGCCCAAGGCTGGAGATCGCACTCTACCAATATGGCAATGATAATCTCTCTTCACGTGAAGGATATATTCAGCAGGTAATAGGATTCAGTAGTGATCTTGATGAAATATCTGAGCGACTCTTTTCATTAAATACCAATGGCGGTGAAGAGTACTGTGGACAGGTAATCCACACCTCATTAAAACAACTGGATTGGGGTAGAAATCCCGATGATCTGAAAATGATCTTTATTGCCGGGAATGAGCCTTTCACACAGGGTAAATTGGATTATCGCGATGCCGCAAGTCAGGCTAAAGAAAAGGATGTAGTTGTAAATACAATATTCTGTGGCGATTACCATCAGGGTGTCCAGACTCAATGGCAAAAAGGAGCCCTCCTGACAGGTGGGGAATATATGGCCATTGATCACAACAAACATGTAGTACAAATTGTTACGCCTTTTGATGATATCATAATTCAGCTTAATGCCAAACTGAATAAAACTTATATCGCCTATGGGACACGAGGTGCCTATAAAAGTGCTGCTCAGGTTGCCCAGGACGATAATGCGATGGAAATGGAAGAAGCCGTAGCTGTCAAACGAGCTGTCAGTAAAAGCTCCAGATTGTATAATAATTCAAGCTGGGATCTTGTAGACGCTTCTGAAGAACGCGATTTTGATTTGGGTAAAATTGATAAAAAAGGACTTCCTCCCGCTTTGCAACAAAAAAGCGAGGCGCAACTTGAAGCCTATATCAAGGAAAAAAAGCGTGACCGTTCCAAAATTCAGGAAGAAATTCAAACGCTAAATGCCAAACGAGAAGTCTATATTTCTCAACAGCAGGATCAGCAAAAAGGTGAATTGGAGAATGCCATGTTAAATGCCATTAAAAAACAGGCATCTAAGAAAAACTATACCTGGGATAAGTAAACGAGAAATGCTGATAGACAAGGCCTGTTCTAGTAGAAGGATGGGCCTTTTTTAATAATTGGCCGCAGGACAGAAGCAATCTAAACGGGAGCCATTGTCATTCTGGCCAAATTCATATCCAATTGTGATCTGGTGAAAACCGCCACTATCGAGACGAATATCTCCTGATTGGTATGAATAATTATAAGAAAACATCCAGTTCTTCAAATTAACACCTGCAACAGGCGTAAATAACTGCAGACGTTGTTCTCCAAATTGTCCGTTTGCCAAAAATTGAGCCCCATCAAATCCACGTCGGAATGAGAGTCCACCCCAAACCGTTCCAAAAGCCATCCGCCTGTATACCTTGGCATTAAAATCGATGGTTTTTTCCTTAGTGAATTCTGTGAATTGAAATAAGACCGAGGGTTCGATCCGCCAATCTCCCCGACCAAAATAATAGCCCGTTTGCATGAGGTAACGTCGCAAATTATCAAATTCGATAGCTGTATAAAGGTCACGTCCACTTCCCAAGGCATTCAATACCGTTGCATGTGCATAGAACTCCAGGTAGTTATAAGACATTCCAAAATCTACATTAAAATAACTTACGCTGGTTTTAACACCTGTCACAATCGGATCGGGGATCACAGAGCGAAATTCGGATTCATCGAGACTGCTTTGTATAAAACCAGTACTCAAGCCAAATGACAATTGATTAAGGTACCTGGCGTCTGAACCAAATCGCAAATGATGGGCATAAGTGACTTTTAAGCCTGTTTGTGAGTGGTACCCATTGGCGTCATTAAAAATGATTGCACCGAGACCACTAGGTTTATCAGGCACTCTATAGTGAAAATTTAATGTTTGAAGATTAGGTGCTTCATCTACATCGAACCACTGCTTTCTTGCCGTCATGCGGATCTTACCGCCTTCTCCAATACCTGCCATAGAAGGGTGAACCAGGTAGTAATTATCTGAGAGATAATCAAAATATACCGGTATACCTTCCTGAGACTGTACGATTTGCCAGGATAAAAAACAAAAAGCAAAGACAAGGGATAGGTTCTTCATGGAAGGGGCGCAGATCTGCATCGCTTTGGTCAAATATAAACTATAACGGGTGAATACATACATTATTATGTATATGCCAAGTGGTAAATAGATCGTATTTTTGCACAAATTAAGAGCTATGAGTGAGTATGTAATCCGCCTTGAAGAAATGTCGGAACCAAGTCTTCTGAAATTTCATGTGAATCAGTCGATCTCGAAGGCGCATCACACCTTTACAAATATTGACGAGGCCAAGGGATCACCCCTGGCACAAGAACTCTTTTACCTCCCTTTTATAAAATCAGTTCAGATACTTCCGGAGGCCCTCATCCTGGAACGTTTCTCAATTGTAGAATGGGATGATGTCAAAGATGAAGTTGCACAACAATTAGTGGAATATTTAAACGCCGGGGGAGCCATACTCCATGAAGCAGAATCCAATTCACTTAAAGCGATAACACTCTATGCTGAGGTCACTCCCAATCCTGCTGTTATGAAGTTTGTAGCGAATAAGCGACTGGTAGACCAGATGTATGAATTCAAAACAAAAGAAGAAGCAGGTCAAAGCGGCTTAGCAGAAGTCTTATTTGAAAAGCCATATGTCTCCCAGGTATTTTTGGATGAAAATTATGTCTCCGTGTCTAAGGATGAAAGCGCTGATTGGACTGATATTACGATGGACTTAAGAGAATTTATCAGGGAATATATAACCAGCGGCGGCATTGTTGTTAGCGATTCGGCCAGGCCTGTTCAAACCGCAGCTGCTCCAGAAAATTCCAGTGAACTCGATGATATTTCACAGGAGATTATCTCCATTCTGGAACAATATGTGAAACCCGCTGTTGCCATGGATGGCGGCAATATACTATTTCAATCTTATAATCCTGATTCTAAGGTTGTTAACGTGATTTTGCAAGGTGCTTGCAGCGGTTGTCCATCATCGACATTTACCTTGAAAAACGGGATTGAACAGATGCTGAAAAATATGCTGGGTGACAAGGTAGAAGAAGTTTTTGCCATGAACGGTTAAAGGCCTTCATTATCTTGGTAATTACTGCTATTCTTCGTTTCTTTAAGGAAAATTCGTAAAACATAGACCATTATGGCAGTATTAAAAGTAATTGAAGTCCTTGCCAACTCTGAAAGGAGCTGGGAAGATGCTACTGCAAATGCAGTAAAGCACGCCTCAAAATCCGTAAAAAATATCCGTTCTGTATATGTGAATGAGCAAAGCGCTACGATCAAAAACGGAGAAATCGACGATTTTCGTGTAAACGTAAAGATCACATTTGAAGTAAATTAACTTCTAAAGATCATCGCATTTAAAGCGCCTTTTCGGCGCTTTTTTATTTCTATACACTTCCGGGCAAATTAATCCCTACTTTTAAGATAAAGTCGGATTTCATGCATACGAACGATTTGATCCATGAATCGAGTCCTTATTTGCTGCAACACGCACACAATCCTGTAAATTGGGTAGCGTGGAAAGAAGATGCCCTTGCCAGAGCTAAAAAGGAAGAGAAACTTATTCTGATCAGTATCGGATATGCTGCCTGCCATTGGTGTCATGTCATGGAAAAAGAGTGTTTTGAAGATGCGCAAGTAGCAGCAGTGATGAATGCTCAATTTGTCAATATCAAAGTAGATCGCGAAGAAAGGCCGGATGTAGACCAGATCTATATGGATGCCTTGCAGCTTATGACGGGCTCAGGCGGCTGGCCTCTAAATATTATCGCATTACCCGATGGTCGGCCCTTCTGGGGCGCTACTTATGTCCCAAAAGACAGATGGCAACACACCCTCGCTCAATTAGCACAACTTTACGAGGATGATCCTGCGAAAGTTATTCAATATGCAGAGGATTTGACTCAAGGCCTTATCTCTATCAATCAGCCTTCAGGACAAGGCTTAAAAATGCCGGAGAAGGAAACACTAGACCTGGCCATTATGAACTGGCTGCAAAAGATGGATCCGGAGTATGGCGGGTATAACAGAGCTCCCAAATTTATGATGCCCGTAAATTTGGAATTCCTGATGAACTATTATGCGGTCAGCCAGAAGCAAGAGGTACTAGACTATTTAAATACAACCTTAACCCGAATGGCCTATGGTGGCCTTCAGGACCAATTGGCAGGCGGGTTTGCCCGCTATAGTGTAGATATGAGATGGCATGTACCTCATTTTGAAAAAATGCTCTATGATAATGCCCAGTTGCTGAGTGTTTATAGTAAAGGATATGCCATTACAGGGAATACCTATTACAAACAGGTAGTGGACGATACTATTTCCTTCCTTACAGAAGAACTAATGCACCCTGAAGGGGGATTTTATGCTTCTTTGGATGCCGATAGCCTGGACGCTCATGGCGAACTTGAAGAAGGGGCATTTTATGTTTGGACCAAAGAGGAATTACAGGAGATCCTTATGGATGACTTTCCACGCTTTGCAGCGTACTACAATGTAAATGACTTTGGCTTTTGGGAAGCCGATAAATATGTGCTGATCCGCACTTCAAGTGATACTGAGTTTGCACGGAAGTGGCAAATGACCGAAGAAGAACTCCAGGCAATGGTACAATCCTGGAAAGAGACTTTACTCCCTATCCGTAAGAAGAGAAGTGCACCCCGACTTGATTCTAAGATCCTGGTTTCCTGGAATGCGCTTGTCATCAAAGGACTGGCAGATGCAGCGCGATATTTAGAAGAGTCGAAATGGACAGACCTGGCTGTGGAAACGGCTTCATATATAGAATCTAATCACAGATCGACAGAAGGTCGCTTATATCGCACCCCATACAATGCTGATGGTACAATCCATGGTTTTGCTGACGACTATGCCCTCTTGGCAGATGCCTACATAGCCTTATATGAAACTTGTTCTGACCTACAGTGGCTGGAGCGGTCAAAGGGTTTATTTGAGGCCCTCCTATCTCACTTTTATGACCCCAAAAGTGGCTTATTCCACTACACCTCTTCAGATGACGCCAAACTTATCAGGCGCAGCTTTGAGCGAGAAGACAATGTGATTCCCGCTTCAAATTCTGTCCTTGCCCAAATTGCATTTAAATTGGACAGGTATTATCCTCATGCTAAATTTGGTGAAGTCTATGCCAAAATTCGTACCCATATTCCTGAAGCCGGCAAATCAATGGGCGCCTATGCCAATTGGATGCAACTCTATTTATGGGAACTCTATCCATATCATGAAGTAGTTATAACTGGTAAAGATTATAAACATCAGTCTGCATTGATTCGACGCACTTATTTGCCACAAAGTATCCTGGCCGCAGGGAATTCCGAAGTAGATCTTGATCTCTTTAAAGGACGTTTAGAAGATGAGAAAACCCTCTTTTATATTTGTGAACATGGATCCTGTCAATTGCCTCTTGAAGATTCGCAGGAAGCCCTACTAAAACTTATTGGCGCTTAGCTGCCATTATGAATTCTTTGAGATAAAAAGGTTCAAAATAAGCCACCTCTTCAAAAATTTTCTTTTCCCATTTAGAATAGGCAGTAGGGATCATTTCATTCGCAGAAGGTAGGGTTTTGGCATAGAAAACAGCATTTTCATGGCTAATCACTTCAGAACACTTTTGAGCCCCGGGTCCGATGATATGACACACTCCCTTTTCCAGGAACTCAGCGAAGGAATTTTCATCAATAATTTCTGCTGCTACACCCCTTGTTTCCTTAATTTCAGAGGTGTATACCGATGAGTATACCTCCATCCTCCTCGCATCCAAAACAGGAATTATAAAGTCTTCATGACCTTGCTGGTGACGCGCTAATGATTCGAGTGTTGAGACGGAGATTAAAGGAATATTCAGTGCATAACACAAACCTTTAGCGGCCGATACGCCAATTCGTAATCCGGTATATGACCCCGGGCCTTTACTTACAGCCACTGCCGAAAGTTCTGCAAAAGACTTCCCGGCCTCCTTCATTAATTGCTGGATAAATATATGCAGTTCCTCTGCATGGCTGTATTGTGGACTAGCGTGCTCTTTTAAACGCAACAATTGTCCTGATTCAGCCAGGCTGACAGAACAATTGGTCGTTGCTGTTTCTATATGGAGTAGTAAGGCCATTGCGGCCACAAAGATACGCTAGTTCAAAGTGATAGGCAGGCCGAAATAGAATTCCAGTACTTTGATTCGGAAAATATAGTTGTATTTCGTTCGGATCACTTCTGCTTCGGCATTATCAACACGTGCCTGGGCCTGACTGAAATCAAAAGAATTCATCAAACCTACATCGAATCGTTCTTTGGAATACTCATAAGCCAGCTTACGCGCTTCCAATGTTTTCTGAGCTGCTTCGTATGATTTTGCAAAACTTTGTACATCTACATAAGCTATGTTGATGGTGTTCTCAAGATCTAATTTATCCTGCTCGAACTGCAACCGCGCTTTCTCCAGGCTTATCTGGGAACGCTTAATATTATTTCCTGTACTGAATCCATTAAAAATCGGGATAGTCAATTGGGCCCCATAAGATATACCATCGTTTAGGTACAATTGATCCCGGAACGGAATGGTCTCACCCGTTAACGGGTCTATTGTTTGATCTGAATAACGTGTATTGTAGTTTATAAAAGCGCCAATAGTGGGAAAAATTGCGCCTTTGGCGATCTGAAGGTCCTTCTCAGCCAAATCTACATTCGCTTGAGAGAATTTAATATCATTCCTAAAAGTAAGGGCTTTATCAAAGATCACTTTAGGAGAGCTATCCAGTATATCTGAAGGAGGTACTGCAAATTCCTCGTCGGCAATATCAAAATTTTCATAATCCGTGATCTGTAGCAACTGCGCAAGACTAATAAGGGATAAGGTAACTTGATTCTCCCCATCTACGATCTGTTGTTCCTGGTTCGCTGCTGTGGCCTCAATTTCCAGGAGATCACCTCTTGGCACCACTCCCGAATCTACCAATTCCTTAGTCCTTTTCATGTCCTGTTCTGTTACAGCAAATTGTGCTCTAAAGACTTTTAGCGATTCTTTATTAGACAGCACCAGCAAATAAGCATTGGCTACATTTAAACGAATGTCGTCAATAAGATTATCCAGGCGGTATTGATTGGCAACTTCATTTAAGCGTGCCCGGTTCATTTGATAGACATTGCGTAAACCGTCAAATAAGGTCAGTCCAGATGTTATATTACCCGATGCAGAGAAGATGGTACCCGTAACAA